>JAESGQ010000109.1_pt1 | contig 64264 bp, 66 predicted proteins | sample 9266251 | NCBI WGS metagenome assembly JAESGQ01 (sample SAMN17056778, study PRJNA650883) | algae metagenome | isolation source: Kaiparowitsia implicata GSE-PSE-MK54-09C and co-occurring heterotrophs from... | place: USA: Kaiparowits Plateau, Grand Staircase Escalante National Monument, UT ... | reverse complement strand
GACGCAATCTCCCCTCCCGCAAGCGGGAGGGGCCGGGGGTGGGCAGCAACGTCGCGGAGGGCCCACCCCGCTGCGGCTAGCCAGCAAGCTGGCAAGCCTCGCTGCCCCTCCCGCTTGCGGGAGGGGACACTAGCGCCAATCGGCAACGGCAACTCCCCACCCCAAAACCGACATTCGATCACCCAAGCCAACGCCAAAACCTTCGGAAACGAAATTTATGTCCAATCGCGCCCGCATTCCTTGCGCTGGGTAATCTCGGTGCTTCTTTTTTGACAGCTTAGGAGTCGACAGGCTGGCGCCGCCACGGCAAGAGGTGCGCCAAGCGGAATCAGCAGGGGAGCGCGCCGTGGATTTTATCGCCATTTTTTCGATTTTCGTGCTGGCGTGCTTCGTCGGCTATTTCGTCGTCTGGTCGGTGACCCCGGCGCTGCACACGCCGCTGATGAGCGTCACCAACGCGATTTCGTCGGTCATCATCGTCGGCGCGCTGATCGCCGCCGCGGCGGCGGGATCGGCCTCGTCGAAATGGCTGGGCCTTGCCGCAGTGGTGATGGCGAGCATCAATATCTTCGGCGGTTTCGCGGTCACCGCGCGCATGTTGGCGATGTACAAGAAGAAGGAGCGCTGAGATGGAATTTCAGTCGATCCTTGCCGCCGCGACCGGCGATCACGGCGCCGTGAACCCCTGGGCGGCGATCGCCTATCTGGTGTCGGGTGTCTTTTTCATCCTCGCGCTGCGCGGCCTGTCGTCGCCCGCCTCGTCGCAGCGCGGCAACCGCTTCGGCATGATCGGCATGACGATCGCGGTCGTCACGACCTTGCTCACGCATGTCCCGCGGCTCGACGGCGGGGCGCTCGACAGCGTGGCGCTGGTCGAAATCCTCGTCGCGATCGGGATCGGCGCGGTGATCGGCATCGTCATGGCGCGCCGCATCGCGATGACCGCGATGCCGCAGCTTGTCGCGGCGTTCCATAGCCTTGTCGGTCTTGCCGCCGTTGCCGTGGCGGCGGCGGCCTATCTCAACCCGCAGGCGTTCGGGATCGCCGATGCGACGGGGCAGATTTTCACCGTCAGCCGGATCGAAATGGGGCTCGGCATCGCGATCGGCGCGATCACCTTTTCGGGCTCGGTCATCGCTTTCCTGAAGCTCAACGGCAATATGTCGGGCGCGCCGATCATGCTGCCCGCGCGGCATGTCATCAATCTGGGCACGCTCGCCGCGATCATCGGCCTTGTCGCCTATTTCACCTTCGACCAGTCGCCCTGGGTCTTCTGGACGGTCACCGCGCTCAGCTTCCTGATCGGTTTCCTGCTGATCATCCCGATCGGCGGCGCCGACATGCCGGTCGTCGTGTCGATGCTCAACAGCTATTCGGGCTGGGCGGCGGCGGCGATGGGCTTCACGCTGGGCAACACCGCGATGATCATCACCGGCGCGCTCGTGGGTTCGTCGGGCGCGATCCTGTCGTACATCATGTGCCGCGCGATGAACCGCAGCTTCATCAGCGTGATCGCGGGCGGCTTCGGTGCCGATGCGGCGGCGGGGGATGGCGGATCGAAGGAACAACGCCCGTGGAAGCCGGGCAGCGCCGACGACGCCGCTTTCCTGATGAGCCAGGCGGAAAATGTCATCATCGTTCCCGGTTACGGCATGGCGGTGGCGCAGGCGCAGCACGCGCTCAGGGAAATGGCCGACGTTCTCAAGAAAGAGGGCGTCAACGTTAAATATGCGATCCACCCCGTTGCGGGACGAATGCCGGGACATATGAACGTGCTGCTTGCCGAGGCGAATGTGCCGTATGACGAGGTGTTCGAGCTGGAAGACATCAACGGCGAGTTCGCGCAGTGCGACGTCGCCTTCGTCATCGGCGCGAACGACGTGACCAACCCGTCGGCGAAAACCGACAAGACCTCGCCGATTTACGGGATGCCTGTGCTCGACGTCGAAAAGGCGAAAACCGTATTGTTCGTGAAAAGATCGATGGGCGGGGTCGGTTATGCCGGCGTCGACAACGACGTCTTTTATATGGACCAGACGATGATGCTGCTCGGCGATGCCAAGAAGATGGCCGACGACATTGTCAAGGCGCTGAACGGCGGGGGGCACTGACCCCACAACCATTGACCCGAATCGTCATCCCGGCGAAGGCCGGGATCTCGACCTCGCGTTGGATAGCAACGGCGAGACCCCGGCCTTCGCCGGGGTGACGAAAAAAGGGGCATAGATTCGTTATGCGCAAAATCGGCCTGATCGGCGGCATGAGCTGGGCATCGACCGAGCTTTATTACCGCCATCTCAACAAGGGGGTGCAAAAGCGCCTTGGCACCGCCTGTTCGGCGCCGATCCTGATGGAGAGCCTGAACTATTGCGACCTGTCGCGGATCACGACCGACGCGCAATGGGACCATGCCAGGGAGGTGCTGATCGCATCGGCGCAGCGGCTGGAGGCGGCGGGCGCGACCGCGCTGATGATCGCGGCCAATTCGATGCACAAGCTCGCCGAGGATGTCGCGGCCGCGATCTCGATCCCGCTGCTCCATATTGTCGACGAGACGGGCGAGAAGATGAAGGCCGACGGGATCAAGGCGGCGGCGGTGATCGGCACGCGCAACGTGATGACCGAGGCCTGGTTCCGCCAGCGGCTCGTGCGCCACGGGCTGACGCTGGCCCCCTATAATTCGGATCGCGCCGACGAGATCGACCGGATCATCTATGAAGAGCTGATGCTGGGCAAGGTAAACGAAGCCTCGCGCCGCACGATGAAGACGTTTATCACCGACATCGCGAAACAGGACATTCAGGCGATCGTCCTTGCCTGTACCGAGCTGGTGATGCTGGTCGATCCCGACGCCAATCTCCTGCCGATTTACGACACGACGCGCATCCATGTCGCGGCGGGGGTCGACTGGATTTTGGGCGAGGGGTGATCGTCTCCCCTCCCGCTTGCGGGAGGGGCCGGGGGTGGGCAGCCACGTCGCCGAGCCCACCCCGCTGCGACTAGCAAGCAAAGCTTGCAAGTCTCGCTGCCCCTCCCGCAAGCGGGAGGGGAGGGTTTACCCCACCCGCGTCCACGTCACCGTGCGGCAAAAGACCGCAACACAGCCCTTCATCGTCATCCGGTCGCCCTTCACGCTGAGGTGTGCCTTGTAATAGCGGCCGTCCTCGGGGCTGTAACCCTGACCCTTCCAGACATTGCCGTCGGGGGCGAGATCCCAATAGATGCGCAGCCCCGCCACCTTGCGGCCGCGCTTGGCCTTGTCGGGATTGCGTTCGTCGAGCTGGCCGCCCGCGGGCTGCTTGATCAGCAGCCGCTCGATATGGCCGCACATGTTGGCGCCGCACGGCGTCATCACGACGATGCCCTTGCCGTCGTCGGTTTTCCAGCGGCCCGCGAGCGCGGGCGATGCGGCGGCGAGCGATGGCACGGCGGCGAAGGCGACAAGCGCCAAGGCGTAACGGTGAAACAAAGCGACCTCCCCGGTTAGCTACAGCCATGTCAGCAACATGGCTTGGCATTGCTTCAGTCTTGCACCATGCTGGCAAAAAACAAGGGAGAGTCTGATGCGATTCCATAATCTCGTCGTGCCTTTTTGCGCCGCGCTGGCTTGGGCGATGCCCGCGTCCGCCAGGACGATAAGCGTCGCCGCCGATACCGCCGATGCGAACGAAAAATTGCAGGAGGCGCTGATCCTCGCCGAGCCGGGCGATGTCGTCGAACTGGGCGCGGGGGTGTGGAAGCTGACCGACGGGCTGTCGCTCGACGTGGCCAATGTCACCGTGCGCGGCGCGGGGACCGGCGAGGGCGGATCGATCCTCGACTTTTCGGGGCAACAGGGCGCGGGCGAGGGGCTGCTCGTCACCTCCGACGATGTGCTGCTCACCAATTTTGCGGTGCTCAATACGAAAGGCGACGGCATCAAGTCGAAGGGCGCCGACCGCATCGTCTATCACAAGCTGCGCGTCGAATGGACCGCGGGACCAAAGGCGACCAACGGCGCCTATGGCATTTATCCGGTCGAAAGCACCGACGTGCTGGTCGACAGCGTCTATGTCCGCGGCGCGTCGGACGCCGGCATCTATGTCGGCCAGTCGAAGAATATCGTCGTGCGCGAATCGGTCGCGACCGAAAATGTCGCGGGGATCGAGATCGAGAACAGCTATGACGCCGATGTTCACGACAATATCGCGAACCGCAACACCGGCGGCATCCTGGTGTTCGACCTGCCCAGCCTGCCGATGCAGGGCGGGCACAATGTCCGCGTCTTTTCCAACATCGTCAGCGACAACAGCGTCCCCAATTTCGCGCCCGCGGGCAATATCGTCGCGAGCGTGCCGACGGGGACCGGCGTGCTGGTGATGGCGAACCGCAATGTCGAGATTTTCGACAATATTTTCGACCGGAACGGCACCGCCAATGTGATGATCGTCGGCTATCGCTACGAGCATAAAGACCCGAAATATCAGCCGTTGCCGCGGGCGATCGTCGTGCGCGATAATCAGCATGGAAAGGCGGGCTATGCCCCCGCCTTTCCGGGCGGAGCGCAGATTGCGGCAGCGATGGGCGGCGGCCTTCCGCCGGTGCTGTGGGATGGATCGGGCGACGCGATCGTCAACGACGAGGTCGGCGTGCTGTCGCTGAACCTGCCCGACATGGCGATGCCGCAAAGCGCGGCGAAGCCGTCGCCCGCCGACCTTAAAGGCACTGCGCCCGCGCCGCTGCCGGGCATTACCCTGCCCGCGAGTATGGAGGCGAAGATCCGGTGAAGCGCACCCTTGCCGCGATCGCCGCGGCGTTGCTGTGTAGTAGCGGCGGTACGGCGCTGACCCTGCCGACCGTTGATCAGGCGCTGGTCGAAAGCGACGCGATGCCCGCGAAGCTCTCCGCCTTCGGCCTGTTTCGCGGCAATGATCCGCTCCGTCCGGTGGCGGGTATCGCCTATACGCTGCGCACGCCCTTGTTCAGCGATTATGCCAACAAGCATCGGTTCATGCTGATACCGGATGGAAAAAAGGCGACCGTTGCCACCGACGGCGCGATCGACTTTCCGGTCGGCACGGTGCTGGTCAAGAGCTTCGGCTGGAGTGATGTCAATGCAGGGCGCCCGGTCGAAACGCGGCTGCTGATCCGCCGCGCCTCGGGCTGGGCGGCGCTGCCCTATATCTGGGATGCCGATGGCGGGGATGCGACGCTGGCCTTGGGGGGGCGGCGTGTGCCGGTGAGTTTCACCACCGCCGCGGGCGACCGGCATTCGATCCGCTATGCCGTGCCGAACAAGAATCAGTGCAAGGAATGCCACAGCCTGAACGGCGAAATCGTGCCGATCGGGCCAAAGGTGCGCAATCTTGTGCTCGATCCCGCCGCGTCGGCAGCGCTGCGCGCGCGTTATTTCGCGCAGCGCGTCGCGCTCGAGCCGACGATGCCCGTGTGGGACGATGCGACCAGCGGGGGTGTTGCGGCGCGCGCGCGCGCCTATCTCGACGTCAATTGCGCGCATTGCCACAATCCCGCGGGCAGCGCGTCGAACAGCGGGCTGTTCCTGCGCTGGACCGACGATCCCACGGGCGTGAACTATGGCATCGGCAAGCGTCCGACCGCGGCGGGACGCGGCAGTGGGGGCATGGATTTCGCGATCGCGCCGGGCGCGCCCGATCATAGCTTCCTGATCTATCGCCTCGAAAGCACCGATCCGGGCATTGCGATGCCCGAAGTCGGGCGGTCGACGGTGCATCGGGAGGGTGCGGCGCTGCTGCGGCAATGGATTGCGGAGATGTACGCGAATGGACAAAGCTAACCGTCCGGCACGCTTGCAAGTCCTTTAATCGACTCATATTCGTCATCCCGGCGAAGGCCGGGATCTCACCGTCGCGACCTGATGCTCCGTCGAGATCCCGGCCTTCGCCGGGATGACGATAAAAGGTTCCTTTGATGCCGTCGCTCGTCCTCCACGATTATTTCCGCTCCTCGGCCAGCTTTCGCGTCCGCATCGCGCTCAACCTCAAGGGCCTCGATTATGAGCGCGTCGAGGTCAGCCTGATCGCGGGTGAGCAGCGGAGCGATGCGTTCCTCGAACAGAATGCGCAGGGGTTCGTGCCGATGCTCGTTGTCGATGGCGAGCCGATCATTCAGAGCATGGCGATCATCGACTGGCTCGACCGCGCCTTTCCGCAGCCGCGGCTGATCCCCGAAGACGCGATGCCGCGCGCGGTCGCGCTGGCGCAGGCGCAGGTGATCGCAAGCGACATTCACCCGCTCAACAACCTCCGCGTGCTCAAATATCTGAAGCGCGACCTGGGGCTGAACGAACAGACCAAGGATCGCTGGTATCGCCACTGGATCGTGCAAGGCTTCGACGCGCTCGAAGCGATGGCGGGCGACGGCAAGTTCCTGGGCGGCGACGCGCCGGGGATCGCCGACTGCTGCCTGGTGCCGCAGATGTATAATGCGCGGCGGTTCGAGACGCCGCTCGACGATTATCCGCGGCTGGTGGCGATCGACGCGGCGTGCATGGAGCTGGAGGCCTTTCAAAAGGCGCATCCCGACGCGGTGAAGCCCGCGTGATCCGGCTGCTTGTGGGAACCGCGGCGCTGGCGCTGCCGGCGGCGGCGATGGCGCAGGACGACGAAGACCTCGATGTCTTCGTTCACGTTGGCCGTCCGCTTCAGGAAATCGTCGTCGTAGGAGCCGGATCGCTCCTGCCTCCCGCGGGCGACGGGGCGCAGGCTAGCACCCTCCTTTACGATCTCGACCCCGGCCTCGGCACGCGCGTCGAAAACCGCCTGCGCGACGAAGCGGGGATCGTGCAGTTTCGCCGCTCGGACGGGCGCAGCGCGCATCCGACGAGCCAGGGGGTGACGCTGCGCGGGCTCGGCGGTAATGCGTCGAGCCGCGCGCTGGTGACGCTCGATGGCGTGCCGCAGGCCGACCCGTTCGGCGGCTGGATCGCGTGGAGCGCCTATGACGCGGTCCGGCTCGGCGGGATCGTCGTCACGCGCGGCGGCGGCAGCGGCGCCGACGGGCCCGGCGCGCTCGCGGGAACGATCGGGTTGCATTCGGCAATGACCGACGGCGCCGAAGCGAGCCTCGCCTATGGCAGCCGCGAAAGCTGGGATGCGTCGGCGAGCGTGGGCGGGGCGATCGGCGGCGGACAGGTGGCGATCGACGGGCGCTACAGCCGCGGCGATGGTTTTGTTCCTGTCGCCAAGGGGCAGCGCGGCAGCGCCGATCGCGCCGCACCTTATGAACAGGGCGGCCTCGGCCTGCGCCTCCGCTTCGATGCCGGCGAGAACAGCCGCGTCGAGGCCAGCCTGCGCGGCTTCGCCGACCGGCGCGACCGCGGTGTCGATTTCACCCGAAGCAAGGTCGACGGCGTCGACGCCAGCCTGCGCTTCATCCGCGACCCCGCGGGCGGCGCGCAATGGCTCGCGCTCGCCTATGTCCAGCTGCGCGATTTCGAGACGGGTTTTGCCAGCGTCGCGGCGGGGCGCAGCAGCGCCGCGCCCGTGCTGTTCCAGCGCGTTCCGGCAACCGGGCTGGGCGCGCGCGTCGAATATCGCCCGGCGATCGATGGTACGAACCCGCTGCGGTTTGGCACCGACTGGCGGCGCACGACGGGGCGCACCGAGGAGGATTTTTTCTTCGCCGCGGGCGTGCCGCAGCGCCATCGCAGCGCGGGCGGCAGCAGCGACACCGTCGGCGCCTTTGCCGAATGGACGGCGGGGAACCGCTATGACGGCTTCCTCTGGACGCTGAGCGGGCGGATCGACCGCTGGTGGCTGGGCGGCGGGTATCGCCGCGAGGGCAATATCGGCGGCGCGCCGATCAGCGACGCGCGCTTTGCCGACCGGCAGGGCTGGGAAGCCAGCGCGCGCGCAGGGGTGCGCTGGAGCCGCGATGATGTGGCGCTGCGCGCGGCGGCCTTTCGCGGCTGGCGCCTGCCGACGCTCAACGAGCTGTATCGGCCGTTCCGCGTCGGCGCCGAAGTGACGATGGCGAACGAGGCGCTGAAGCCCGAACATCTGTGGGGCGGCGAGGTCGGGATCGACTGGGCTTCGGGTGACACCAGCCTGTCGGCGACGCTGTTCGCCAACCGGCTGACCGATGCAATCGCCAATGTGACGCTCGCGCCGAACCTCAATCAGCGGCAGAATCTCGACGCGATCGACAGCAAGGGCGTCGAAGTCAGCGCCGAACAGGGCCTCGGCCCGCTGACGCTGCGCGCGACCTGGGCCTATACCGACGCCGACGTCGATGCGTCGGGCGGGGCGGCGGCACTCGACGGGCAGCGTCCGGCGCAGATTGCGAAGCATGGCGGCAGCGTGTCGCTGCGCAGCAATGCCGACGGTCCGCTCGGCGGCTTTGCGACCTTGCGCTATATCGGCGCGCAGAATGAGGATGATCTGGGGCTGCTGCGGCTGGACGATGCGCTGACGCTCGACGCGGGGCTGTCGTGGCGTTTCGCGAACGGGATCAGCGTCGAGGCGCGCGGCGAAAATCTGTTCGACGAGTTGGTCCCTGCGGCGATTTCATCGTCGGGCATTGTCGAGCGTGCGACGCCGCGGACATTGTGGATCGGCGCGCGGCTTTCTTTTTGACCTTTGGATTTTTACGCCGGGGCGTGAAGAAGGAGTATCTCACACAAAGGCACAAAGGCACAAAGATGGCGTGCGCTCATGTCGGCATGGCTTGCCGCCGCAGGCCCCCCCCCCAAAAAAAAAAGCGCTACGCGCAATTGGCCCTGCGACGCCGGTTCAGGCGACGCTCTTTGTGCCTTCGTGCTTTTGTGTGAGCCCATTTTTTCTTCGCGCCTTTGCGCCTTTGCGTGAGATACTCTTGACCGTCGGAGATGCGGCATAGGCCTTTCCGGCCTTCACAGGCTCGAAACAGGCGATAGGATGGCCGCGACCGGGTGGGACGTTGGGGAATATCAGGCATGGCCGCGAAGAAGCTCAATCTCGACAATTTCCTGCCTTATCGCCTGTCGATCGCTTCGAACGCGCTGTCGAGCCGGATTGCCGCCGAATATGAAAACCGCTTTGGGCTGAAAATCCCCGAATGGCGGCTGATGGCGATCCTGGGCGAGGGGACGCCCAAGACGCAGCGCGAGCTGGTGCAAGCGACGCGGATGGACAAGGTGACGGTGAATCGCGCCGCGAAGGGGCTGGCCGACCGCCAGCTGATCGCGCGGCAGGCGCACGAGGTCGACGGGCGCTCGCACCATCTGGCGCTCACCGAGACGGGGCGATCGCTCTATGATGCCATCGTGCCCGCGGCGATCGCGAGCGAGGCACAGCTCGAGGCGAACCTCAGCGCCGACGAGCGCGCGACATTGATGGCGCTGCTCGCCAAGCTGATCGCCGCCGCCGAAACCTATGACTGACCGCGCCTATCGCGCCGCGTCGGCGGATGCGCTGCGCATCGAGCCGCTGGGCGAGCTCACCGCGATTTTCGACCGGCGGTCGATGCAGACGCATCTCGTCGTCGCGCCGCTCCCCGAAATGCTCGCAATGATGGGCGAAGGGCCGTGCGACGCCGCGCTGCTCGCCAAGCGGCTCGAAACCGCCTTCGACCTTGGCGATGCGGGCGACGTGCGCGCGCTCGTCGCCGAACGGCTCGCCGAGCTGGCCGAGATGGGGCTGGTGGCGGCGGCGTGAGATATGTGAGCCGCATTGCCGTCGGGCCGGTGCAATTCCGCATCGGCAGCGACTGGCGCGAACCCGTCGCGGCGCTCGATCGGCTTTACGCTGCCTATCCGCGCGACGACGCGCGTCCCGCCGATGCGACGGTGCGGCTGTTCGCGGCGCGGCCGTGGCGGCGCTGGCTGCGCCCGTCGGTGCATATCGGCGGCGATTTCATCGTCCCCGACGCGCTGCCGCTGCCGCTGTCGATGGGGCTGCTCGCTGCCGAGATGGCGATGAATTTGCAGGTCGCGCTGGGCTGGCGGCGGCATCTGCTGCTCCATGCCAGCGCGGTCGCGAAGGACGGGCGCGCGCTCATCATGTCGGGCGAATCGGGATCGGGCAAATCGACGCTCGCGGCGCTGCTCGGCGAAGGCGCATGGCGGCTGATGGGCGACGAGTTCACTTTGATCGACCCCGCGGACGGCGACGCGCTGGCCTTTCCGCGCGCGGTGAGCCTGAAGAACGAAGCGATCGCCGAGGTCGCGGCGCGCGTCGATGCGGCGCGGCTGGGGCCGCTGCTCACCGGCACGCCCAAGGGCGACATCCGCCACCTGATCCCGCGCGCCGACGCCATCGCCGCGATGCACGAACCCGCGCGCCCGGCGCTCCTCCTGTTTCCGCGCTTCGGCGGCGAGGCCGCCATCGAGCCGATGGGCGAGGGCGAGGCGTTCGTGCGGCTGACCGAAGCATCGACCAACTATGTCGCGCTGGGCGAGGCGGGTTTTGCCGCGCTGACGCGGCTGGTGCGCGCGGTGCCGGCGTTCGGCATCTCCTATCCCGACAGCGCCACCGGCATCGCATTGGTCGAACAGCTTTGGGCCGAGGCGGTCGGGTGAGCGCGGTGCAGACCTTTATCGACCTGCTCGCCGGGCGGCGCGAGCCTGCGTCGCTGGATCCGCGCGATTGGGACGGGGTGATCGGCGTCGCGCGCGCCGAGGCGATGCTGGCGACGCTGGCACACCGGCTGGAGGACGCGGCGCTGCCGCCGTCGGTCGCCGCGCTCTTCGCCGACCAGCGCGCCGCGGCGAAGGTTGCGACCGCACAGGCGCTGTGGGAGGCGGAGATGGCGCGCCGCGCGCTCGCCCCCGAAGCTATCGAGTTCGTGCTGCTGAAGGGCGCCGCCTATGCCGCCGCTGGCCTGCCGTGCAGCATCGGGCGCCAGATTGGCGATCTCGACATATTGGTGCTCGCGCCCGAGATCCGCCGCGCCGAAAATGCGCTGCTGAACGCCGGGTGGGAGTGGGTGAAGTCCGACCCCTATGACGATCATTATTACCGCGCACACATGCACGAACTGCCGCCGATGATTCACAAGGCGCGCGACCGGATGATCGACGTGCATCATACCATCCTGCCGCGCACGCACCGGATCACACCCGACGCGCTGGCGCTCGTCAGCGATGCGGTGGCGGTCGATGGCCGTCATGCCGTGCTTTGTCCTGCCGACATGGCGGTGCATTGCGCGGCGCATATGCTCGCCGATGGTGATTTGCAGGGCGGGCTGCGCAATCTGTGGGATTTCCACTGCCTGACGCGCGATTTCGCCGCCGCCGATGCGGGCTTCTGGGGCAAGCTCGACGCGCGCGCGGAGCTGCACGGGCTGCGCGCCGCGGTGCGCCGGGCGGCGCGGCTGGCGCGCGATCTTTATGGGAGCGCGCTGCCTTCGGGCTGGGACGGGCAGGATGGCAGCGACATCTGGTATCGCCGCCGTTTGCTTGCGCGCGACGATTGGGGGCGGGTGACGCAGCCGCTGCTCGAACAGGCCTTCTACATCCGCTCGCACTGGCTGCGGATGCCGCCCATGATGCTGGCGAAGCATCTTTGGACCAAGTGGCGGAAGCGCTAGCGCATCCTTCCGCTATATCGTCATCCCGGCGAAGGCCGGGATCTCACCGTCTCGGCCTGACGCACGGGCGAGATCCCGGCCTTCGCCGGGATGACGGGGTAGGAAAGGTCTAGAGCCGCGCCAGCAGCGGCACCAGTTCGTCGAAATGATCGATGACATGATCGGCGCCAAGTGTTTCAATCGGGCCGTCGAGGAAGCCGAAGCCGACTGCGATGCTGGGCACCCCCGCGGCGCGCGCGGCCTGAACATCGAGGATGCTGTCGCCGACGAACGCCGCGCGCCCGCCGCCGCATCGCTCGATCATCGCGCGGATCGGCGCGGAGGAGGGCTTGGCGCCGCCCGGTCCCAGCGTATCGCCGCCGATGATCGTGGCCATGCGGGCGGCGAGCCCCAGCTTGCCGAGCAGCTTGCGTGCGAGCCCTTCGACCTTGTTGGTGACCACCGCGGTGCGAACGCCGAGCGCGTCGAGCCGGTCGAGCGCGGCGATTGTGCCGGGGAAGGGGCGGCTCTGCACCGCGATATGCGCGTCATAGAAACGGATGAGTTCGGGATAGAGCCGCTCGACCGCGCCGTCCGGCGCCCCGCCGGTCGCGATCAGCCCCTGTTCGAGCATATGTTTGGCCCCGCGCCCGATCATCGGCCGCACCGCCGCGGCGGTCAGCGGCGCGCGGTCCATCAGCGCCAGTGCGTGATTGACCGCCGCTGCAAGGTCGCCGAGCGTATCGACGAGCGTGCCGTCAAGGTCGAAGCCGACGATCGCAAAGGGAAAACTCATGATCGAACCCCTGTTTCCGTTCGTGTCGAGCGAAGTCGAGACACCCATCGGGATCATGCTGTCCTTTGGGGCATCTCGACTTCGCTCGATGCGAACGGGATTTGAACGCGCGCATGGCGCGATGTGCTGGAAACCGCAATGATTTGCTGGCATGGCAGCGCGCATGAGCAAGCCCATCGCCGCTATCGTCCTTGCCGCGGGCAAAGGCACCCGCATGAAGTCCGACCTGCACAAGGTGCTGCACCCGATCGCCGGGCGGCCGATGCTGCTGCACCTGATGGCGAGCGTCGATGAATTGCGCCCGGCCAAGAAGGTGGTGATCGTCGGCGACAAGGCCGACCAGCTCGAAGCCGCGCTGGGCGGCACCGCGGAGCTTGCGGTGCAGGAACCGCAGCTCGGCACCGGCCATGCGGTGCAGCAGGCCGAGCGCGCGCTGGCGGGTTTCGACGGCGACGTGCTGATCCTCTATGGAGACGTACCGTTCGTCCCCGCGGCGACGATGCGCGCGATGATCGACCGGCTGAACGCCGATGATGCGCCCGCGGTCGTCGTGCTTGGTTTCGAACCATGGGATGGGCTTCAATATGGCCGCGTGATCAGCTGGGATGACGGCACGATCACAAAGATGGTTGAATTTAAGGACGCCACGCAGGCCGAACGTGATTTCCGAGTTTGCAACAGCGGCCTGATGGCAGTGCGCGCAAAGGATTTGTTCGCCTTGCTTGCGCGGGTGACGAATGAGAATGCGGCGGGCGAATATTATCTGGTCGACATCGTCAATCTGGCGATTTCCGACAAGCGACGCTGCGTGGTGATCAAGACCGATCCATATGATGTCGCCGGAATTAACAGCCGTGGCGAGCTTGCGTCGATGGAGGCGGATTGGCAGGCGCTTCGCCGTCAAGAAGCTATGGCTAACGGCGTGACTCTAATCGCGCCCGACACCGTGTGGTTCGCGTGGGACACCGAGCTCGGCCGCGACGTGACGATCGAACCCAATGTGTTTTTCGGCCCCGGAGTAAAGGTCGCCGACAATGTGATGATCCGCGCGAACAGCCATATCGAGGGTGCCACCATCGGCGCCGGCTGCGAGGTCGGGCCCTTCGCGCGGCTGCGCCCCGGCACGGTGCTCGGGGAAAAGGCGAAGATCGGCAATTTCGTCGAGGTCAAGAAAGCGGTGCTCGGCGCGGGTGCCAAGGCCAATCATCTGACCTATATTGGCGATGCGACGGTCGGCGCGGGCGCCAATATCGGTGCGGGGACGATCACCTGCAATTACGACGGCTATTTCAAATATCAGACGGTGATCGGCGAGCGCGCCTTCATCGGATCGAACAGCGCGCTCGTCGCGCCGGTCAAGATCGGCGCCGACGCGATCGTTGCCGCGGGCAGCACGGTCACGCACGACGTCGCCGACGGCGAGCTGCGCATCGTGCGCGGCGAGCAGCTGGTCAAACCCGGCTGGGCCGACCGCTTCCACGACACGATGCGCAAGAAGAAGGCAGCGGAGAAAAAATGAGCGACCGTTACACCGACAAACCCTTCCTGCGCTTTGTCGACGCCTGGGTGCTGAAAGCGATCGGGCATCTTGACGAGGCGACCGATACTTATTGCAAGGCGATGGTGCCGCAGCTCGAACAAAGTTTCGGCCGCAAGGGAAGCTGGGAGCAGATCGTCGAACAGCAGATGAAGTTCGGGCCCGAACTGCCCGCGCAGATCCGCAAGATTTGGGCCGACGGCAAGGCGCGCTTTGCCGAGGGCAATGGTGCGGCGCCCGATCCGGTGCAGTTCGCGATGATCTTTGTCGATCGCAACTTCGGGCGCGCATGAGCGAGCTGATCGTCCGGGCGGCGACGCGCGCCGATTATGACCAGTGGCTGCCGCTCTGGGATGGCTACAACGCATTCTACGGGCGCAGCGGCGACACCGCGCTGGCGCCGGAGATCACTGCCGCGACATGGGAGCGCTTCTTCGACCCTTATGAGCCGATGTTCGCGCTCGTCGCCGAACAGGATGGCGTGTTGCTGGGCCTGGTCCATTACCTCTTGCACCGCAGCACGACCGCGCTTCTGCCCTCGGTCTATTTGCAGGATTTGTTCACCGCCGCCGAAGCGCGCGGAAAAGGTGTAGGGCGAGCGTTGATCGAGGCGGTTTACGACGCCGCGAAAGCCAAAGGGTTGCCGCGCGTTTATTGGCTGACCCACGAAACCAACGATACGGCGATGATGTTGTACGATCAGATCGCGGAAAAATCGGGATTCATCGTGTATCGCAAGCTGCTCCCCGCTTGACATGATATCATGATATGATATCAATATATCAATGACCCGCATTCTCGCCGACCTGCCCGATGAAGACATCAAATGGCTCGACCAGCTTGCTGCCGAGCAGGGCAAGTCGCGCGCGTCGGTGCTTCGCGATGCCGTTACGGGCTATCGGGCGCAGTCACAGGCGTCGCAGCGCAAGGACTGGCTCGATATTGGCTTTGGGGCCTGGAAGGACCGGGTTGATATCGGCGACTCGGTAGAGTGGCAGCGGAGAGAACGCGCTGCCTCGACCCGCCCTTGGGATGACGATTATGAGGAGGTCAAAGCGGAGTTTCCCGACCTGTTCGACGCGGAGGATGATCGTCAGCGGCAGATCCATCTTGATATGCTGGCAGGCAAATACCCCGAGCCCAAAAAGCCCGCTTCTCAGTGAGCGGCTTTAGCTTTGATTCTAATATCATCATCGATGCGCTTGCCGGATTTGGTCCGGCGCGCGCGGAAATTGATCGCGCCACCGATTTCGGTTCGCGGGCGTGGATTAGCCGCGTGGTGTGGATCGAAGTGATGTCAAAGGGTGAGGGCGACGGGCTTCGACGCGCCGAAACACTCCTGTCCGGTTTTGGTGTGGACGAGGTCGATGCCGAAATAGGCCGTCGCGCAGCCGCACTGAGACGCGAACGCGGTCGGTTGAAAGCGATGGACGCGATCATCCTCGCTACTGCGCTTACCCGTGGGCGCGTTCTCATCACCCGCAATACAAAGGATTTCCCGGCGAATATGCCGGGCATCCGTGTCCCCTATATACTCTAAGACGAAAGCCAGACTCTCATGTGCGGAATTATCGGAATTATCGGCAAGGATCAGGTCGCCGATCGCCTCGTCGACGGGCTTAAGCGGATGGAATATCGCGGCTATGACAGCGCGGGCGTCTGCACCGTGCAGGACGGCCAGCTGATCCGCCGCCGCGCCGAGGGCAAGCTGGCCAATCTGGTCAAGGAACTCGCCGGCAACCCCGCGCCCGGCACCGTCGGCATCGCGCACACGCGCTGGGCGACGCATGGCGCGCCGACGACGAGCAACGCGCACCCGCACGCGACGGGCGAGGTCGCGCTCGTCCACAACGGGATCATCGAGAATTTCAAGCCGCTGCGCGAGGCCTTGCAGGCGCGCGGCCGCAAATTCGAGAGCGAGACCGATACCGAAGTCGTCGCGCACCTCGTCAGCGAGCAGGTCGAGGCAGGCAAGTCGCCGACCGAAGCGGTGCAGGCGGTGCTGCCGCAACTCCGCGGCGCCTTCGCGCTCGCGATCGCCTTTCGCCAGCATCCCGATCTGCTCATCGGCGCGCGGCTCGGCTCGCCGCTCGTCGTCGGTTATGGCGAGGGCGAAACCTTCCTCGGCTCGGATGCGCTCGCGCTCGCGCCGCTGACGCAGAAGATTGCCTATCTCGACGAGGGCGACTGGGTCGTCATCACGCGCGACGGCGCTGAGATATTCGACAGCGAAAACAAACCCGTCGAACGCGAAGTTACCACGTCGGGCGTCACCGCCGCGACGATCGAAAAGGGCAATTACCGCCATTTCATGCAGAAGGAGATTTTCGAGCAGCCGACCGTGGTCGCACAGACGCTCTCCTCCTACATCCGCCCGCTCGAACAGACGGTTGCGCTTCCGCAGATGGATTTCGACCTGTCGAAGATCGACCGCATCACCATCGTCGCGTGCGGCACCAGCTTCTACGCCGGCATGGTCGCCAAATATTGGTTCGAAACCTTCGCGCGCGTCCCCGTCGACATCGACGTCGCGAGCGAGTTCCGCTACCGCGACCCGGTGCTGCAACCCGGCGGGCTCGCGCTCTTTATCTCGCAATCGGGCGAGACCGCCGACACGCTCGCGGCGCTCCGCCATTGCAAGGCGAACGGGCAGACGATCGCCGTCGTCGTGAACGTGCCGACGAGCAGCATGGCGCGCGAGGCCGATCTGCTGCTCCCGACGCACGCCGGTCCTGAAATCGGCGTCGCCTCGACCAAGGCCTTCACCTGCCAGCTCGCCGTGCTCGCCGCGCTCGCGGCGCACCTCGCGCTCAAAAAGGGCAAGCTCAGCGCCGCCGAAGAGCGCGAAATCGTCAAACATCTGATCGAAGCGCCCGCCGCGCTCAACGCCGCGCTGAGCCACGACGACGACATCGCCGCGATGGCGCACCTGATCGCCCCCGCGCGCGACGTGCTCTACCTCGGCCGCGGCCCCGACTATCCGCTCGCGCTCGAAGGCGCGCTGAAACTCAAGGAAATCAGCTATATCCATGCCGAAGGCTATGCCTCGGGCGAGATGAAGCACGGCCCGATCGCGCTGATCGACGAAGCGGTCCCGGTCATCGTCCTCGCCCCCTCCGGCCCGCTGTTCGAAAAGACCGTCAGCAACATGCAGGAAGTGATGGCGCGCGGCGGCAAGGTCGTGCTGATCAGCGACGTCGACGGTATCGCCGAGGCGGGCGAGGGCTGCATGGCGACGATCGAAATGCCCAAGGTCCACCCGCTGATCGCTCCGCTCGTTTATGCGGTGCCGGTGCAGCTGCTCGCCTACCATGTCGCGGTGGCGAAGGGGACCGACGTGGACCAGCCGCGCAATCTGGCGAAGTCGGTGACGGTGGAGTAACCGGCGTCCCAACGGAGAAATTATGACGATCGAGGCTGGCCCGGTCCTGATTATTATATTCGCGCTGGTAGTCGCATTCGGCGTCTGGCGCCGGAAGCGGGCGCGGTCGTCCGTCAAAGATGGACCGGAAGGCGAACCCTATCGGGTGTTTACCCGCGATTTCGATAGAATTCTGACGTTAGATGAGCTTCCTGGAGGCCTGCGCTCGCTCAGCCCAGACCTCGACAAGGGGTATCTGAAGGAGAGTGATTCCGACTGGAACGCTCAGATCGAACGGTCCGCTAATTTTTATCGAGATATCGGTAATATGGCGGATCTCGATCTATCCGAAGCGAGCAGGCTTCAAGGGGCGGCTTTTCTCATTCTGGTGGACCAGTCCGGGTCGATGCGGGGTGAGCGTATGGCATGGGTCACCGCGGGCGTTCGCCGATTGTCGGAGGAGTTCGACCGCCGCGGTGCTCAAGTGGCAGTTGCTGGCTACACGACCGCCGGTTGGCACGGCGGTTTTGCAAGGAAGCGATGGATAGACGCAGGGAGGCCGAAGAGACCGGGTCGCTTGTGCGCCCTACTGCACATCCTCTATCAGCCTTTCGATGGGTCTGGCTTCGCAGAAACGGCATGGCAAGCCATGCTTAACCCTGACATTTTACGGGAAAACGTCGATGGGGAGGCGTTGCAATGGGGCGCTGAATATCTGCGCACTCGACCCGAGCCGAGCCGCATTCTTTTTGTAGTAAGCGATGGTGCCCCCGTCGATGATTCCACCCTGATGGCTAACGGGCCGTCTTATATGTATCGGCATTTTCTGGCCGAACGGAATGCCTTGCTCGACAGGCAGGATTTGGACCTGCTCGCGGTCGGCACCGACTACGATGTCGAACATTTCTACCCGATGTCGCATGTGGCTCAAAGCGCGCGCGAACTGGTTGCGGCGGGGATGGAATTGGCGATGAATAGACGACAAGTGGAGTCGAGATGAGCTGGGACACAAGCTGCCACTGCGGCGCCGTCGCGTTGCGGCTCGCCAAGGCGCCCGAGGAGCTTGCCGAGTGCAATTGCTCGCTTTGCTTCTCGCACGGCATCCTCTGGGCCTATTATTCGCCGAAGGATTTGGCGATCGAGGGCGCGACGCGAATCTATAATCGTCTCGACCGCGCAAACCCCAATTCGGACCTGCATTTCTGCGCGACCTGCGGCTGCGCGACGCACTGGTCGGCGACGGCGGGGCTGATCGAGCGGATGGGCGGTGCGGTCGATATGATGGGTGTCAACATGCGCCTGTTCGCGCCTGAGCAGCTCAGCGGTTTGAAGCTCGTCTTTCCCGACGGGCGCGGCTGGTCGGGTGAGGGGGCGTGGGATTATGCGCGCGACGCCGCGGTTATGAGATGACGGCTGGGTGAGCGCTGCATGGGACCCTTCGCGATAGTGAAATTTTGACACCAGGCGCCGGCAGGCGAAATTCAGGCGGGAATTTAGAAGAATGCACACAACCAATTATCGCTCGACCTTCATCACCATCGCGCCGGATAGCGCGGCGCAGACGGGTGTCGCTCCACCGAAGCCCGACACGATCGCTGGTCGGCAATATGCGTTGCTGCACGAGCAGCCTTATGCGCTGACCAGCGACGATCTGCTTTATCGGGTGCATGTCATGAAGAATGGGCTGCCCGACACCGCCGAAACCCGGGTCGAGTTTTTTTCCGCGCCCAAAGCCTGTCTGCGCACGTCGCCCCTGGCGAAACAGTTCGGCTGGGGCATCCACCATGACGGCGATGGTCGTGTGGCCATCTTTGGCGTCGAAACTGCCGATTACGCCCGTCTTGCCGATGACGAAGATATCAAGACCAGACCCGCAATTCGCAGCAAGCGTGCCTAGCCGACGCCATGCGATTGCGCCTGAGCGATCCGCGCTTATGCACCGGCATTCGCCTGCGCCAGAATCGACGCTGCGATCTCCTCGACCGTCCCCGCGACCAGCAGCGGGGCGCCGCCGACCATGCCGACCTGGGTCTGGCCGTTTTCATAGTCGCGCAGCCAGGCGACATTTTCGGCGACGACCAGATAATTGCCGCCGCGCGACTTGAGTTCGATGAATTTCATGCCGATGTCTCCTGTCCGTCGAAGCCCTAGGTGCGAAGTATGAAGATTGTAGGATTCTTATGAGCTTCGCCGCGGTCATTTTCGATTTTGACGGTGTTATCGCCGACAGCGAGGTGCGCGCGAACCAGTCGCTGGCCGAAAGCCTGACCGCGGCGGGGATGCCCGCGACCTATGACGAGTGCCTGCGCGACTATTACGGCCATAATTGGCAGGAGACGCAGCGGCGGATCGAGGCGCGTTACGGCCGCCCGCTGCCCGCCGATTTTCGCGAGACGCACCGGGAGCGGGCGCGGGCGCGCTATATGGAGGGGTTCGACGCGGTGCCGGGCGTCGCTGATTTCCTGGACGCACTAGGCCCGATGCCGCGCGCGATCGCCTCGTCGAGCCGCGCCGAATATATCGGCTGGGCGCTCGGTCTGTTCGGGCTCGCGCATCATTTCGGCGCGCATGTCTACAGCGCCGATGGCTGGGAGCGCGGGAAGCCGCACCCTGACATCTATCTGGCCGCCGCGAAGGGGCTGGGGGTCGATGCCGCGCGCTGCCTGGCGATCGAGGATTCTCCCACCGGCGCGCAGGCGGCGCTCGCGGCTGGGATGACCGTGGTCGGCTTTTGCGGCGCGGGGCATATCGTCGATCGCGCGGCGCATGGCGCAATGCTGCGCGACATCGGCGTGCATCATGTGGCGACGGGTTTCGACGAGATAATGATCCTCCCTGTCGCATAGCGATGGGGAAGGGGACCGCTCGCGCCGCGAGTGGTGGAGGGGCGACGACGCCACGCCACTAGCCCCTCCGTCAGCGGCTACGCCGCTGCCACCTCCCCATGGCTTCGCCACAGGGAGGATCGAAAAGATAAAAACCACTGTCCTACAATGCGATGCTGGACTAGTTTTGCGCCCGGTTCGGCCCCGATGGCCGGACAAAAGAACGAATTGCGAGTGAAGTTGCGCAGTTTTCCGCGACTTTCCAAAAATGCCCCCAAGGAGAGATCTGCATGTGTACCGAAAAGATGGAAGCCGATCGCGACCGCGCCGGAATGCCCGTCGCGCGCCGCAGCTTTGCCGCGCTCGCGGGCGTGGGCGCGTTGATGGCGGCGCTGCCGGCGCGCGCAATGACGGGCAAGCCGGTGAAGGGCCGCGACGTCACCATCACCACCACCGACGGCATCTGCGACGCTTATTTCGTCGCGCCGGCGGAGGGCAAGCATCCCGGCGTGGTCGTGTGGCCCGACATCCGCGGGCTGCGCCCCGCCTTTCGCCAGATGGCCGAGCGGCTGGCGGGCGAGGGCTATGCCGTGCTGTGCGTCAATCCCTTCTATCGCTGGCAGAAGGCGCCGGTCGTCGATGCCGAGAATCACTGGGGCGTCGCCGCGGTGCGCGAAAAATTGTTCGACTATCTGAAGCAATTGACGCGGCCGCTGGTCGAAACCGACGCCGCGGCACATATTGCCTTCCTCGATGCGCAGGCCGAGGTCGATACCGCGCGCGGGATCGGGACGAGCGGTTATTGCATGGGCGGCCCGATGGTCATTTATACCGCGGCGCTGAAGCCCGATCGCGTGCGCGCGGCGGCGAGCTTCCACGGCGGCGGCGTGGGCACCGACAAACCCGACAGCCCGCACCTGCTGATCCCCGGCACCAAGGCCGGCTATCTGTTCGCGATTGCCGAGGATGACGACAAGGAAAGCCCGAACGAGAAAGTCTTGCTCAAATCGGTGCTCGAACCGCGGCCCGAGTGGCACGAGGTCGAAGTCTATCCGGCGCAGCACGGCTGGTGCCCGCCCGACGGCCGCGTCTATGACGAAGCGGCCGCCGAAAAAGCGTGGAGCCGCCAGCTCGCGCTGTTCCAGGCCAGCCTTTAATCGGCGCGCTTGCGGCGGCGCAGGGCGTCGAGCACGGCCTGCCCACGCGGCGAGAGACAGTATCCGACCGTGAGGCTTTCGGTCAGCTCAAGCTCCTTGAGCTTGCGGACGTTCTGCTTAAGGACCGCCTTGTCGATGGCAAGTGCGGTTGCGACCTGGCCAGCGGCCAGACCCGGATGGATGGCGATATACTGCAAGGTGTCGCGCGTCCATGGCCGCCCGCCGGTCCGGTCCAGCTTGGCCAGTTTCGCGGCGATGGCATCGACCTCGGCGAGCGAGAGATCGGTCTTCGCACGCAGGGCAATGCGGTTGTCGGGTCCGGCGAGGTGAAAGGCGATGCGGTGCAAGGTGCCCTCTTCGCGCTTCCGCAGTTCGGCGAGCAGCGCCGCGCGCCCGGCAAAGCCCGCGGCAAGCGCGTCCCGCTCCGAAATCTCGCTTTCTTCGCACCGATCGACGGCGTCGATCGCCAGTTCGCCGATTGCGGTGCGCAGGCGCCCGCCGGCCTTCACCGTCGGCCTTTGCCAACGCCGGAAGGCCAGCGTGATATCGCCGGATTTGATGCGGTCGAGGATGGCGGAACGGAACAGCATGGCGTTCGTCCGCGCCCCGTCAGTGCGCGTGCGCGCCGCCGCTTGCCGCATAGCTCGCAAAGACGCGCTGGCCGCCCGGGCCAAAGGTCATGACCTTATAGGCTTCGCGGTGGTCGCCATGTTCCATGCCGGGCGAACCGATCGGCATGCCGCCGACGGCCAGGCCCTTCACGCCTTTCGGCTTTTCGCGAAGCAGGCGGGCGATGTCTTTCGCGGGGACATGGCCCTCGATCACATAGCCGCCGACCAGCACGGTGTGGCAGCTGCGCAGCGCCTGTGGCACGCCCTGCTTGTCCTTGACCGTCGCCATGTCGGCCGAGTTGACGACCGTGACCTTGCGCCCGAACGACGCCTTGACCTGCTCCAGCCATTTGAGGCAGCAGCCGCAGCCGGCGTCGCGGAACATCACCGGGTTGGCGGCATGCGCGGTGCCGATGACGGCGGTGAAGGCGGCAAAGGCAAAAAACGCGCGGCGGGCGGGAAACATCGCAAATCCTTTTGGCAGTTACGGAGCCGAAGCTATAGGCCCGGCGCATGAAAGTCCATTTTATCCGGTCCGGCGAGCGCCGTTACAGCATGAAGATCGAGCGTGCGGACGCGCCGACGCTGATCATGGACCCGGCGCCGGGCTTCGATCCCGACGTGCCGCACGACATGGTGCATTTCGTCGTCGAGGCGGCGCTGGGGCTGAAATCGGGGGTGTTCGGGCAGATTGCGAGCGGCGGCGATGCGGGCTCCTTCCGTGTCGCCGCCGACGATCTGTCGGCGAAGGACCGTCAGCGCGCCGCGCGCAAGCAGGGCGCAAAGGGTGCCCGGCTGGTCAAGGCGCAGGGGCGCGAGGGCGAATTGTCCGAGCTCGCAGCCTTCCTGTTCGACATCGACTGGCGCAGCCAGAAGCGCGACGACAGCGCGGCGCAGCGCGCGGCGCTGGGGGAAGCGGCCCGCACGCGCGCCTCGCTGAGCGCCGACGAACGCGCGCGGATCGACGCGGCGCGGCCGCGCGTGTTTGCGGATTTCGAACGGCTGTCAAAGGCGTGGCGCGCTTTGCGGGTCGGCGAGGCGCTGGTCCTCGAATGGCCGACTTTGCGCAAGGCCGCCTCGCCCTAATGAGATTCGTCATTGCGAGCGTAGCGAAGCAATCCAGAGCCGAGTTCCGCAACTCTGGATTGCCGCGTCGCCTCCGGCTCCTCGCAATGACGGGATTCGGTAATCACCCCATCGGGTAGAGGATGTCCTTGCTGATCTTGTACAGCGCCTTCATCACGTCATCGGGCAGCACGAGGTCGGCGGCATCGAGGATCGGCTGGAGCTGGTCATAGGCGCTCACCCCGACAATCGTCGACGCGACGAAATCATGCTGTTTCGACCAGGCGGTTGCCATCGTCACCGGGTGCAGCCCGGCGTCCGCGGCGATCCCCAGATAGCGTTCGGTCGCGGCGAGGCTTTTTTCGTTGACGAAGCGGCGGCCCATCGCGGCCTGCCGCCCTTCCATCGCGAGGTAGCGCGAAAAGCGCGCGCCCTCGGGCGCCGCGCCGCCCTGATATTTGCCCGACAGCACCCCGCCGGCGAGCGGCGAATAGGCGATCAGGCTGACGCCTTCCTGCCGGCAGACCTGCGCCAGCTCATCCTCGAACCGGCGGTTGTTGAGGCTGAAATTATTCTGGATCGTGTGATAGCGCGCGACGCCCAGCCGCTCGGACGCCGCAAGGGATTTCATCAGCCCCCAGCTCGTCTCGTTCGAGCAGCCAAGGATGCGGACCTTGCCCATTTGGACGAGGTCATCGAGCGCATCCATCATCTCGTCATAGGGCGCGTCATGGTCGGGCCAGTGCGTCTGGTAAAGGTCGACATAGTCGGTCTGGAGCCGCGTCAGGCTGTCGTCGATCGCCTGAAAGATATTCTTGCGGTCGAGCGCGGTCATGCCGCCCCGGCACGGTGATTTGAACCACACATGGCTCGGCCCCGACACTTTGGTCGCGAGGATGATCGCGTCGCGCGGCTTGGTCTTCAGCCAGCGCCCGACGATCTCTTCGGTGCGGCCGACCCATTTGACGTCGGGCGGCACCGGATAGCCCTCGGCCGTGTCGTAGAAGCTGATGCCTTCGTCGAAACAGCGGTCGAGGATGCGGAACGCTTCGGCTTCGTCGGTCTGGCTGCCGAAGGTCATCGTCCCCATGCAGATGTCGGACACATGGATGGCGCTTTTGCCAAGGCGGCGGCTTTGCATGGATCGGGTCTCCGGTCGCGGGAGTGGAACGCCGACTTTAGGTTGCGGTTCGCAACCTGGCAATCAGATCAGCAGCGCGAGCGATCCGACGAGCAGCGCCGCCATCGTCCAGTTGAACGCGCGCAGCCGCGCCGGGCTCGACAGCCAGCCGCGCAGCGACACGCCCATCACCGCCCACAGGCTGGTCGAGGGCAGGTTGATCAGGCCGAAGATCACCGCGACGAGCAGCACCGCACCCAGATTGCGGTCGGGGGCGTAGAGCGCGATCGCGGTGAGCGCCATCGACCAGGCCTTCGGGTTCACCCACTGAAACAGCACCGCCTGGAAAAAGCTCATCGGTTTGCCGCGCGTGCCGCCCGCGGTATCGGGCGCCGCAGCATTGGCGATCTTCCACGCAAGCCACAGCAGATAGGCGACGCTCACCACCTTGAGCACCAGGTTCAGCACAGGGAACAGGTCGAACAGCCCCATCAGCCCGACGCCGACCAGTATGATCATCAGCGTAAAACCGATGCCGACGCCCAGCGCGTGCGGCACGGTGCGGCGCAGCCCGAAATTGGCGCCCGACGCCATCAGCATCATATTGTTCGGCCCCGGCGTGATCGACGAGACGAGCGCGAAGGCGGCGAGCGCGGCGAGGGTGGTCTGGTTCATGCGCGCAACATAATGCGTTTCGATACGCCGCGGATTGCAAAGATGGGCTGTTTCAGGATAGATTATGCAATCCATGACAAGAATTGATGCCATTGGCCGCAAGATATTGCAGGAATTGTCGAACGACGGGCGAATCTCGAACCTCGAGCTTGCCGATCGCGTCGGGCTGTCGCCTTCGGCGTGTCTGCGCCGCGTGCAGGAGCTGGAACGCAGCGGGGTGATCAAGGGCTATCGCGCGGTGATCGACCCCGCGAAGCTGGGGCTGACCTTCCTCGCCTATGTCACCGTCGGCCTGTCGTCGCACACCAAAAAGTCGCAGGCCGATTTCGAGGCGGCGGTCGCCGATGCGCCCGAAGTGCGCGAATGCCATAATATCACCGGGACGATCGAATATCTGCTGCGCGTCGAGACCGAGGATCTGGCGAGTTACAAGCATTTCCACACCGAGGTGCTGGGCGTGCTGCCGCAGGTGCATTCGATCACCACCTATGTGCTGATGGACTCGCCCAAGGACGAACGGGCTTAATCAGCCGTCGCCCCCGCGAAGGCGGGGGCCGCAATCGGCCTTGCGCAAGGTTGCCGGCGGCCCCCGCCTTCGCGGGGGCGACGATGTATCCTTGAACCTTCCATCTTCCGATCGCATATCGGTTTCATGACGAAACTCTCTTTCCTCGACCTCGTGCCCGTCACCGATACCGGCACGATCGCCCAGTCGCTCGCCAACGCCGCCGATCTCGCGCGCCATGCCGAGGGGCTGGGCTATCACCGCTATTGGGTCGCCGAGCATCATGGCATGGCGGGGATCGCGAGCGCCGCGACGTCGGTCGTGCTCGCGCATCTTGGCCACGCCACCCAAAGCATTCGCATCGGCTCGGCCGGCATCATGCTGCCGAACCACGCCCCGATGGTGATTGCCGAACAATTTGGCACACTCGAAGCGCTGTTCCCCGGGCGCGTCGACCTGGGCCTCGGACGCGCGCCGGGATCGGATCAGCGCGTCGCACGCGCGCTGCGCCGCACTCTCGCCAGCGACGAGCGCCAGTTTCCGCAGGATGTGCTGGAGCTTCAGGCGTTTCTCGCCGGTGACGAACAGCTCGGCATCACCGCGGTGCCGGGAGCGGGCACGCGTATCCCGCTGTGGATATTGGGGTCGAGCACCTTTGGCGCGCAGCTCGCAGCGATGCTTGGGCTGCCCTATGCCTTTGCGAGCCATTTCGCGCCCGACGCGCTCGACGAGGCGCTCGACATCTATCGCCGCCAGTTCAAGCCGTCGGCGCAGCTTTCCGAGCCCTACGCTGCCGCGGCGTTCAACGCCTTCGCGGCCGACACGCGCGAGGAAGCCGAGCTGCTGGCGAGTTCGCAGCAACAGGCCTTCGTCGCGCTGCGCACGGGCAATCCGGGCCGGATGCAGCCGCCGGTCGCGGGTTATAAGGACAGCCTGCCGCCGAACGCACGCGCGATCCTCGACCATGTGCTGCAATGTTCGGCGGCGGGGACGGTCGACGACATCGCTGCGGGCCTGAAAGGCTTCATTGCGCGCACCGGCGTCGATGAGGTGATTATCGCGTCGTCGATCTACGATCATGCGGCGCGCAAACATTCGCTCGCGCTGACGATGGAAGCCGGTCGGTCGCTCTGACTGCCGGCGCCCCGCTGTGTTGACGCGCCTCCGGCACCGGCAGTATAGGAGCGGCCCGACCAAGGGCGGCCCGAACGGGGTCGCCTTTTTACTTTTGCCTGAAAGGTGCCTGCCATGTCGATCACGCCGCTGATGCCCGTATACCCCCGGTGCGCTGTGCGTCCGGTGCGCGGCGAAGGCGCCTATCTGATCGGCGAGCGCGGCGAGCGTTATCTGGATTTCGCGAGCGGCATCGCGGTCAACCTGCTCGGCCACGGGCATCCGCATCTGACCAAGGCGATCCAGGAGCAGGCGGCGACGCTGATGCATGTGTCGAACCTGTACGGCAGCCCGCAGGGCGAAGCCTTTGCCCAGCGCCTCGTCGACAACACCTTTGCCGACACGGTCTTTTTCACCAATTCGGGCGCCGAGGCGGTCGAGTGCGCGATCAAGACCGCGCGCGCCTATCACTCGAGCGCGGGCAACGCCGAAAAGCATAATCTCATCACCTTCAACAACGCCTTCCACGGCCGCACGCTCGGCACGATCTCGGCGACCAACCAGGAAAAGCTGCGCAAGGGGTTCGACCCGCTGCTGCCCGGCTTTGCCTATGCGCCGTTCGACGACCTCAACGCGGCGCTCGATCTGGTCGACGACAATACGGCGGGTTTCCTGATCGAGCCGGTGCAGGGCGAGGGCGGTATCCGCCCGGCGTCGCAGCCCTTCCTCCAGGGGCTGCGCGACATCTGCAACGAGCGCGACCTGATGCTGATCTTCGACGAAGTGCAGTGCGGCGTTGCGCGCACCGGCACGCTCTACGCCTATGAGCAGTATGACATCGCCCCCGACATCCTGGCGACCGCGAAGGGCATCGGCGGCGGCTTCCCGCTCGGTGCGTGTCTTGCGACCGAAAAGGCGGCACGCGGCATGGTGATTGGCACCCACGGGTCGACCTATGGTGGCAATCCGCTGGCGATGGCGGCGGGGCAGGCGGTGTTCGACGTGATCCTGGAGGACGGTTTCCTCGATCAGGTCAAGGCAACCGGCGAGCGGCTGCGCGGCGCGCTCGAACAGCTTATCCCGAACCACGACCAGCTCTTTGAAAGCGTGCGCGGCATGGGGCTGATGCTCGGCGTCAAGATGCGCTCGGACAGCCGCGCTTTCGTCGCGCATCTGCGCGACAACCACGGGCTGCTGACCGTCGCGGCGGGCGACAATGTCGTCCGCGTGCTGCCGCCGCTCAATATCGAACAGTCGCACATCGACGAATTTGTCGAGAAATTGTCGGCAGGCGCGGCGAGCTACACGCCGCCCGAAGCATGATTTTCGTTGTTCCGTTCGTGTCGAGCGAAGTCGAGACACCCAACGGCAGCGCGCGAACTCACGGCATCTCGACTTCGCTTGATGCGAACGGGGAGGTAACATGCGGCATTTCCTGAACCTCGCCGACGCGGGCGGCGATGCCGTCGCCGCGATGATCGCCGATGCGATCGATCGCAAGGCGGCGCGCGCGGGCTGGCCCAAGGCGCGGGGCGATGCCGACAGGCCGCTCGCCGATCATGTGCTGGCGATGGTGTTCGAGAAAAATTCGACGCGCACGCGCGCCTCGTTCGACATCGCGATCCGCCAATTGGGCGGCGTGCCGATGATTCTCGACGCGGGCACGACGCAGCTCGGCCGCGGCGAGTCGATCGCCGACACGGCGCGCGTCCTCTCGCGCTATGCCGACGCGATCATGATCCGCACTGACGACCATGCGAAGGCCGAGGAGCTGGCCGAATATGCAAGCGTGCCCGTCATCAACGGGCTCACCGACCTGTCGCACCCGTGCCAGATCGTCGCCGACCTGCTGACGATCGTCGAGAGCGGCAAGGCGCTGCCGGGGCTCGAGCTTGCGTGGCTCGGTGACGGCAACAATGTGCTTGCGTCGCTGATCGAGGCGGCGGGATTGTTCGGCTTCCATGTTCGCGCGGGCGTGCCGCAGGGTTATGAACCCGACGCACGCTTTGTCGAGGCGGCGCGCGCGAAGGGCGTTCGCATCGATATCATGCGCGATGCGCGCGAAGCCGTCACCGGCGCCGACCTGGTCGTCACCGACACCTGGGTGTCGATGGGGCAGGATCATGCGCACAACAAGGTCGCGGCGATGGCGCCGTTTCAGGTCGACGAGCGGCTGATGGCGGGGGCGAAGGACGATGCTCTTTTCCTTCATTGCCTGCCCGCGCATCGCGGCGAAGAGGTGGTCGATGCGGTGATCGACGGCGCGCAGTCGCGCGTGTGGGACGAGGCAGAAAACCGCGTCCATGCGCAGAAATCGATCCTGCTGTGGGCGCTTGGCAAGCTGTGAGGCGAAAAGCGTGAGCGAAACGATCGAAACCTGGTTCGACCAGCCGCTGCTGTTCACGATTGCCGAACGGCATGTGCGCGGGCGCCTTGTCCGGCTTGGCCCCGTGCTGAACACGATCATGTCGGCGCACAGCTATCCGCCCGTCGCCGAAAAGCTGCTCGCCGAGGCGCTGGTGCTCACCGTCCTGCTCGGATCGACGCTGAAGACCGAGGGCGGCCAGCTCACCTTGCAGGCGCAGACCGGCGGCGGTCCGGTCGAATTGCTCGTCTGCGATTACAAGGCGGGCGAGCTGCGCGGCTATCTGAAGTTCGATGCCGACCGGCTCGCCGAGGTCGGGTCCGATCCGACGCTGTTCGCGCTGTTCGGCGAAGGCTTCCTCGCGATCACCTTCGACCAGGCGGCAACCGGCGAGCGCTATCAGGGCATCGTCCCGCTCGAAGGATCATCGATCGGCGATGCCGCCGAACATTATTTCGAGCAGTCCGAACAGATTCCCAGCCTTATCAGCCTCGCCGCACGCCACGATGCCGAGGCGGGCTGTGTCGCGGGCGGGCTGCTGCTCCAGCACCTTCCCGAAGGCGAAGTGGGGCGCGACCGGCTGCACGTGCGGCACGACCATCCCGAATGGGACCATGCCAAGACGATCGCCGCAACGCTGAAGGACGAGGAACTCACCGATCCCGCCACCTCGCTCGAAACGCTCGCCTGGCGCCTGTTTCACGAGGATGAGGTGCGTGTCGAACCCGGCGCCGCCGTGTCGCGCGGCTGCCGGTGCAGCACCGACTATTTTGCCGGCGTGCTGGCGCAATTCCCTGCCGCCGAACGCGCGGAGATGGCCGACGACAAGGGCGAGATCGTCGTCGACTGCGCCTTTTGCTCGCGCTTCTTCCCTATTCCGCTTGCCGAAATCGCCGGTCACGAACGCCCGGCTTGACGGCATTTCGCCACCGATGTCGCGGTAAGGCGAGCCAATTCAGCGCCCGGCGGTTGAAATCGGGGCGGTGCGTTGCTAGCTTGGGAAAGAGCAGGGTCGCAATCCGTCGCTCGTGCAGCCAGTGGACCAATTGATGGCGATCTTCTCTCCCCTTGCAAGAATCTCGTTAGTGGCGCTCAGCTTTGCGGGCGCGAGTGCCGTCCCGGCGCAGGCGCCATCGCTGGCGATGCTCGACCGGCTCGAAAAGGGCAGCTGGCAATTGCGCGAGCGCGGCGCGACGACGGTGCTGCAGACGGTCTGTATCGGCGACGCGCGCCGGTTGATCCAGATCCACCATCCGCGCGCCAATTGCTCGCGTTATGTCATCGAAGACACGCCGAACGCGGTGACGGTTCATTATACCTGTCCGGGCGCGGGGCATGGCCGCACGACGATCCGCAGCGAGACCAACCGGCTCGTACAGATCGACACGCAGGGGATTGCGGAGGGCAGACCCTTTTCGCAAGCGATCGAGGCGCGGCGCACCGGCGGCTGCTGACCGGAAAGATTGTTAACCATTATCGGTTAGGACAGCGGCGTGGCATACCGATGTGTGCCCGTCTCCCTAACGGCTTTCATGCCGAACTGGGCCGTGCGGCGACTGCCTCGCGGCCCGTTTCTTTGGGGCGCCGCAACCCTTGCGCGCCCCGCGGGCGGCGCCTATCTGGCGCCGATGCAGAATGTGTCCGGAAAATCGGTGATTGTCCTTCTGTCGGGCGGGCTCGACTCGATGGTCTGTGCCGGCCTCGCGCGCGAGGCGGGCGCGCGGATCGTGGCGCTGACGATCGACTATAACCAGCGGCACCGTGTCGAGCTGGAATCGGCCGCGCGCATTGCGGGCCATGTCGGCGCCGCCGAGCATATCGTCCTGCCGCTCGACCTCCGCCGCTTTGGCGGGTCGGCGCTGACCGACGACATCGACGTGCCGAAGGACGGCGTGGGCACCGACATTCCCGTGACCTATGTCCCCGCGCGCAACCTGATCTTCCTGTCGCTGACCTTGGGACTGGCCGAGGCGCGGCAGGCCGAGGACATTGTGATCGGGGTCAACGCGCTCGACTATTCGGGCTATCCCGACTGCCGCCCCGAATTTATTGCGGGGATCGAAAGGCTGGCGGCGCTCGCGACGCGCGACGGCGATCAGGGCGTGGCGTTCCGCATCCACGCCCCGCTCCAGCACATGACCAAGGCCGACATCGCCGCCGAAGCCGCGCGGCTGGGCTTGGACGCGGCGATGAGCTGGTCATGCTACGACCCGACTCCCGAGGGCCTGCACTGCGGAGCGTGCGACAGCTGCCGTCTACGCAGCAAGGGGTTTGCCGACGCCGGGCTCGCCGACCCGACGCGCTACGCCTGATCCGATGACGTACGCGGTCAAAGAAATTTTCCTGACCCTGCAAGGGGAGGGTGCGCAAGCGGGTCGGCGGGCGGTTTTCTGCCGTTTTGCAGGCTGCAACCTGTGGACCGGGCGCGAGCAGGACCGCGCGAAAGCTATCTGCAAATTCTGCGACACCGATTTCGTCGGCACCGACGGCACATTGGGTGCGAAGTACCGCGGTGCGGCGACGCTTGCCGATGTGATCGCCGAAAGCTGGGGGCCGGGCGCCGACGACCGCTATGTCGTGCTGACGGGTGGCGAGCCCATGTTGCAGGTCGACGACGCGCTGATCGATGCGCTGCACGCGCGCGGCTTCACGATCGCGATCGAAAGCAACGGCACGCTGCCGATTCCTCGCGACATCGACTGGATCTGCGTCAGTCCGAAGGCGGGAAGCGAACTGGTGCAACTGAGCGGCGACGAGCTCAAGCTCGTCTGGCCGCAACCCGGCAGCGATGTCGCGAAACTCGCCGGACTCGATTTTAAACATCGGCTCGTGCAGCCGCTCGACGATCCGAACGCCGCGGCCAATGTGCAGGCGTGCATCGACCTGGTGATGGACGATCCGCGCTGGCGCCTGTCGCTCCAGACGCACAAGAGCCTGGGGCTGCGCTAGCGCCTACTCGCTCTTTTTCGCAGGAGCGTCGGGCGTGACAGCCTTTTTGGCTGCGGGCATATCGACCGCGTCGGGATCCTCGTCGGCCTCGGCGGGCGGCGGGGCTGCATCTTCGCTTTCATCGGGATCGGCGGCCTTCGTCGCCGTTCCATCGTCGGGAACGCTGTTGTCGACTGCGGTGCCGTCGCTGACCGCATCGTCGAGGATGATCATCGAATCGCTCACCGATCCGGGCTGAACCTCGACCGCGTCGAGCTTCGTCGTCGACGTGCCGCCGGTATCGCCGCCGCCGCACGCGGCGAGGCCAAGGAAAAGGAGCGAAGGGAGAAGGATACGGGTCATGCGCCGGTCCTAATCGCTCGGCCGCAGCTTGTCGAGAAAGGCGGGAAGCGCCTCGGCGAGCGCGGCATCGACCGCGGCAAAGCCGGCCGCCTTGCCCAGCGCCGCCAGGCTGGTAACCGGATATTCGGCGATGCCGCACGGTACGATGCCGGTGAAATGCATGAGGTCGGGCGCGACGTTCAGCGAAAAGCCGTGCATCGTCACCCAGCGTTTGACGCGCACGCCGATCGCGCCGATCTTCGCCTCGCGTCCCTGTTCGTCGTCGGTCCAGATGCCAATACGCCCATCGGCTCGCCGCGCTTCGACGCCGAGCAGCGCGAGCGCATCGATGACCCAGCCTTCGAGTGCGTGGACATAAGCGCGAACGTCGCGGCCGCGGCGCGTCAGGTCGAGCTGGACATAGCCGACGCGCTGCCCGGGGCCGTGATAGGTGTAACGCCCGCCGCGCCCGGCGTCATAGACCGGAAAGCGCGGGTCGAGCAGTTCGGCGGGATCGGCGCTGGTTCCGGCGGTGTAGAGCGGCGGATGTTCGAGCAGCCAGATGCGTTCGTCCGCTTCGCCCGCGTGGATGGCTGCGGCGCGTGCCTCCATGTCGGCAAGCGCCGCGGCATAGTCGGACAGGCCCGGGCTGACGGTCCATTGGGGGGGCGGAAGCGAGGGCATGACGCGGGCTATCTGGCGCGTCGTCGGCCCCGGCGCAAGGCCTGCCGGACTCCGAGCCAACGGGGCTGGACAGACCGGGTGAATATCGTCACTTTCATCACAACGGGGAAATCGGAAAATCACGGGGTATCAATGACAAAATTCGACATGGGCGCGGCATGGGACGACACATTGCTGCTGCTCAGATCGCACAGGGCACTGATCGGCGCGATCGCCGGGGTGTTTTTCTTTCTGCCCGCGCTCGCCTTCGCATGGTTTGGCCCCGTGCCGATCGAACCGCCCGCGGGCGCCGAATTCGACCAGGTGATGGCGACATTCCGCGAGAGCTTTCGCCAGATGATCCCCGGCCAGATCGTCGTCGCGCTCAGCACGATGATCGGGACCGTCGCGATTTTGCGGCTGTGGCTCTCGCGAACCGGCGTCAGTGTCGGCGAAGCGCTCACCTTTGGCCTGATGCTGTTTCCGACGATGTTCGCAGCGCAGATCCTGTCGGGCTTTGCCATCGGTTTCGGTTTCGTCTTGCTGGTCGTTCCGGGGCTTTACCTGATCGGCCGATTGGCGCTCGTGGCGCCCGCGATTGCCGACCGCAGCATCTATAATCCATTCGTCGCGATCCGGACGAGCTGGGATTTGACGCGCGACAATGGCTGGGCCGTGTTCTTCTTTCTGTTCCTTGTCGCACTGGTCATTTTCATCGCGGCGCTCATCGTCGGCGGAGTCGTGGCCGTCGTCGCGGGCACCGAGCCCGGCTTCGGCCGCATGGTCGGCGGTTTGGTCGAAGCGGCGTTCGGCGCAATCGGCAGCCTCTTTTCGGTGGCGGTCGCCGCCGCCGCCTATCGCCAACTCGCGCTGCGCAGCGCATCGGACGTGTTTCAGTAACGCGCGATCGGAATAAATAGGGCAACCGTCCAACGCGACGTCAAAAGGCTCTCACCAGCCTCGGATTGAATGGAGACTATGGTTCGACAACAGGGGGAAGTGACATGACGAAAATGAGTATCGGAGCCGCCTTTTCGGAAACCTTCGGGTTTCTGAAGGCCAATTGGATGCAGATGCTGATGTGGGTCGGCGGGGCGCTGATTCTCGTCGGTTTGCTGGGCTATCTTTTCCTCGGGTCGACCTTTACGGCCATGGCGATGGCGCCGAACGATCCGACGCTCATCATGGGAGCATTCGGCCAGATCGGGCTGTTTGCGCTGATCGCCGCTGTCATCTTCTACGGGGTGTCGATGCTCATCTGGCGCGGCGGGATGCATCCCGGCGAAGCGCCCAATTTCGCCTGGGCGTTTCAGGCCGGACCTGCCTTGGCCTTTGGCATGATCGTCGTGATGATAGCCGCCTATATCGTCATCTTTATCGTCATGCTCATCCTGACACTGATTTTCGGCGCGGCGCTCGGCGGCATCGGGGCCTTTTCGCCCGCAGCGCTGGAATCGGGCGGCGCCGGGGCGATCGGCGGCGGCGCAATCTTTATGATGATTGTCGTCTATATTGCGATCATCATCTTCATGCTGTGGCTCCAGGGCCGCTTCATGGTCGCGGGGCCGGTGATGGCCGACCGCCTGACGCGCAACCCGGTGACAGGACTTGGCGAATCGTGGCGGCTGACCGGGCCTTCGCAGTGGGTGATCGTCGGCTTCTATCTGATCTTCACCATCGGCGTCGTCGCCTATGCGATCGTCGCCGGCATGATCTTCGGCGGCATCCTGGGTGCGATCGCCGGGGGGTCGGTCGTCGGCGCGATGCTGACGACGATCGTGATGGCCGCGCTCGTCTACCTGCCGATCATGATGCTGTCTTTTTCGGTGCCGGTCGGTGTCTACCGCGCGATCGCGCCGCGTGCATCGGGCGACATTTTCGCCTGACCGGTCCGCACTGACGGGAAAGGGCGCTCCGTTGGCGGGGCGCCCTTTTTTTAGCTCCACTTGGCGAGTGGCGGCAGGCTCATCAGGATGGCGTCGATATTGCCGCCGGTCTTGAGGCCGAAGAGTGTGCCGCGGTCGTAAACGAGGTTGAACTCGGCATAGCGACCGCGCCAGACAAGCTGCGCCTCGCGCTCGGCGTCGGTGAAGGGCTGGTTCATCCGGCGTCGCACGATCTGGGGAAAAACATCAAGGAAAGCCTCCCCGACCGCCTGCGTCAGCTGAAAATTGCGGTCGAATTCGGCATCGTCGCCGCATTCGAGATGGTCATAGAAAATACCGCCGACGCCGCGATGGACGCCGCGATGCGGGATATAGAAATAATCCTCGGCCCATTTGGCATAGCGTTCGTAGACGTCGGGGCCAAAGGGCGCGCAGGCCGCGCGCAGCCGCGCGTGGAACGCATCGGTGTCCTCTTGGTAAGGGATCGGCGGATTGAGGTCGGCGCCGCCGCCGAACCAGCGCTTCGTCGTGGCGAGGAAGCGCGTGTTCATATGTACTGCCGGAACGTGCGGGTTCGCCATATGCGCGACGAGGCTGATGCCGGTTGCGAAAAAGCTGGGATCGTCGCCCGCGCCATGGATCGACGCGGCAAAGTCGGGTGCGAACTGGCCGCCGACGGTCGAGACGTTGACGCCGACCTTTTCAAAGACCTTGCCCGTCATCACCCCGCGCACGCCGCCGCCGCCTTCGCCGGGTTCCAGCCCCTCGGCCTCGCGATCCCACGGGGTGTAGGTGAAGCGCGCGTCGCTGCCCGCTTCGGCCTCGATCGCCTCGAGCGCGGCGCAGATGCGGTCGCGAAGCGATTCGAACCAGTCGCGCGCCGTCTGTTGCTGCGGGTCGAGCGGGGTCATGACGGAAAGCCTTTCGTTTGCCTGAGCGCCTCGGCGAGCGCGATGCCAGCCGCGACCGCGACATTCAAGGATCGAAAGCCGGGCCGCATCGGAATCGCGACCCGCGCGTCGGCGGCGGCGTGAACATGCGGCGGGACGCCCGCGCTTTCGGACCCGAACAGCAGCACGTCGCCTTGCGCGAACGCAAAGCCGGGAAGCGGGGTGGCGCCCGCGGTGGTCAGTAGGACCAGCCGCCCGCCGCGGCCGCGCGACCAGCCGCAAAAGCCGTCCCAATCGGCGTGGCGCCGGACATTGGCGCGCGCGGCATAATCCATGCCCGCGCGCCTGAGCGCCGCATCGCCAAAGGGAAAGCCGCACGGCTCGATAATATGCGCAGGCGTGCCAAAGCAGGCGGCAGTGCGCAGGATCGTGCCGACATTGCCGGCGATGTCGGGCTGGAACAGCGCAATCTCCATGCCGCCGCCATACAGGTCAAGCCGCTGCGAATCGAGAGGCTTGGCTGCGGTAAGGCAGCCCGGCGAGCGAAGCGGAAATTGCCTGTTGGCAAGCCCGGACAGTGCGGCTATCAGGCCCGCAATTCCCGGAGGGGCCGCCGGGTTGTGCGCTTTCGTGCGCGTGCAACAGGGCGGGCCATTCCTTCGAGAACGATTTCTAGTTCACCCATGCAAGGGCAGTCGAATGGCCAGTGAAACTGAACTCAACGCCGGTATCGAGGATGGCGTGCGCCGCCGGGATTTCATCAATATTGCGGCGGTGAGTTTCGCGGGTGTCGGGGCCGTCGCGGTCGTGCTGCCGCTCGTCAACCAGATGAACCCTTCGGCCGATGTCCTCGCGCTGTCGTCAACCGAAATCGATATTTCGGCGATCGGCACGGGGCAGGCGATCAAGACGAGCTGGCGCAAGCAGCCGGTATTCGTGCGCAACCTGACCGCCGCCGAGATCGCCGAGGCGAACGGCGTGCCGATGAACGACCTGCGCGACGCGCAGACGCTGGCCGAGCGCACCAAGCCCGGCAAGGAAAACTGGCTGATCACGCTGGGTGTCTGCACCCATCTGGGCTGCGTTCCGCTGGGCGCGGCCGAGGGCGAGAACCGCGGCGACTTCGGCGGTTATTTCTGCCCGTGCCACGGTTCGCACTACGACACCGCGGCGCGTATCCGCAAAGGGCCGGCGCCCACCAACCTGGTCGTGCCGCCCTATGAATTCACCAGCGACACCGTCGTGACGATCGGCTGAGGAGCGAGATAAGATGAGCTTTCCCTGGGCCAAACCCTATGAGCCGCAGCATCCGCTGATGAAGTGGATGGACGAGAAGCTGCCGATCCCGCGCCTGGTGTATAACGCCACCGGTCCCGGCTATCCCGTCCCGCGCAACCTCAACTATTTCTGGAACTTCGGCGTTCTCGCCGGCGCCGCGCTGATGATCCAGATCATCACCGGCATCATATTGGCGATGCACTATGCCGCCAATGTCGGGGTCGCGTTCAATTCGGTCGAGCATATCATGCGCGACGTCAACGCCGGCTGGTTCATCCGCTATGCGCATATGAACGGCGCGAGCATGTTCTTCATCGTCGTTTACCTGCATATTTTCCGCGGCCTTTATTACGGTTCGTACAAGGCGCCGCGCGAAATGGTGTGGCTGCTCGGCGTCGTCATCTTCCTGCTGATGATGGCGACCGCCTTCATGGGCTATGTGCTGCCGTGGGGCCAGATGAGCTTCTGGGGCGCGCAGGTGATCACCGGCTTCTTCTCGGCGATCCCGATCGTCGGCGAGCCGGTGCGCCAGTGGCTGCTCGGCGGCTTCGTCCCCGACAATGCGACGCTCAACCGCTTCTTCTCGCTGCACTATCTGCTGCCGTTCGTGATCCTGGGTGTGATCATCCTGCACATCTGGGCGCTGCATATTCCGGGATCGAACAACCCCACGGGCATCGAGGTGAAGGACGAACAGGACACCGTCCCGTTCCACCCCTATTACACCGCGAAGGACGGCTTCGGACTGGGCGTCTTCCTGCTCGTGTTCGTCGCGCTGACCTTCTTCAGCCCGAACATGCTGGGTCACGCCGACAATTATATCCCGGCCAACTCGCTGTCGACGCCGGCGCATATCGTTCCCGAATGGTATTTCCTGCCCTTCTACGCGATTTTGAAGGCCTTCACCTTCAACTTCCTGTGGATCGACGCGAAGCTGTGGGGCGTCATCGCGATGTTCGCATCGATCGCGCTCTTGTTCTTCCTGCCCTGGCTCGACAGCTCGCCGGTGAAATCGTCGACCTATCGCCCGCTGTATCGCTGGTTCTTCTGGGTTCTCGTCGCCGACGTGCTGCTGCTTGGCGTCTGCGGTATGATGCCCGCCGAACAGCCGTGGGTGTTCCTCAGCCAGATTGGCGCGATCTATTATTTCGCCCACTTCCTGATCATTCTGCCGATCGTCTCGCGGATCGAACGCCCGCTGCCGATGCCGAATTCGATCACCGAAGCGGTCCTTGCAAAGCATGCCGACGACAAGTCGGCGGCCACGGCCTGAGCGCCAGACTTTAACAGGAGCTGATACAGCCATGGTTCGCCCGCTCGGATTTCTCGTCGGTCTCGGTTTCGTTGCCGCGCTGGTGTTGTCGCTCGTAACGACGCCGCTGAAGAATGAACCCAATGTTGCCTATAGTTTCGTCAAGCATCCCCGGCATCTGAAGCTGGCGAGCGACGGCCTGATGCCGCATTGGGATCAGGCGCAGTTGCAGCGTGGGATGCAGGTGTACAAAGAGGTTTGCTCGGCCTGCCACAGCCTGAATCTGGTCGCGTTCCGCAACATTCAGGATCTGGGCTACACCGAAGGCCAGGTGAAGACCTTTGCCAAGGGCTTCCAGGTGCCGTCGGTCAACCCCGATACGGGCGAAGTGGCAACGCGCGACGGCCTGTCGTCGGATCATTTCCCGGCGCCCTATGCCAATGACGTTGCGGCGCGCGCAGCGAACAACAATGCGATCCCGCCCGACCTGTCGCTGATCACCAAGGCGCGCGAAGGCGGCAAGGATTACATCTATTCGCTGCTCACCGGCTATCAGAACCCGCCGGCGAACCTGCCTGAAGAGCTGAAGCCGGGGACGGGGTTGCACTATAACCCCTATTTCCCCAACCTGAACCTCGCGATGGCCAAGCCGCTGAACGATGGTCAGGTGACCTATGCCGACGGCACCAAGGCGACGGTCGATCAGATGTCGAAGGACGTGACCGCCTTCCTCGTCTGGACCGCCGAGCCCAAGCTGGTGAAGCGCGTGCAGGTGGGCTGGGCCGTCTTCGGCTTCCTGCTGATCTTCACCGTGCTGACCTATTTGTCGTACCGCAACATCTGGGCCGACAAGAAGCATTGAGCGCCGGGGAGGGCGACCGATCGAGGATCGCCCTCCCGCCTAAGCCGGATCTCGATCTGGCGCCGCTCGTCCGCACGATCCCAGCCGGGCATCCGGTTTAGAACCAACGGCCGCGTTCGATCTCTTCACTGTTCGCGGGCAGCGAGAAATATTGCCCGTCCTCGCCGACGATGACCGGTCCGTCGAATCGGTCTTCGGCCCCGTCGAGAAACGCCGCGTTCAGGTAAGGCGAGGGCATCGACGGCACCACATGGCTCAGCACCAGCATCCGGACCCCTGCGACGCGCGCGCTGTCGGCCGCCTGCGCGGGGCTGGCATGATAATCGAGGATGTCGCGCATGATCTGGGCGGTCTGTTTCCGCCTCGCCTTGTCGAGCTTGGCCGCGAGCGTGCGCACCATTGTCGGGTTCAGCGCTTCGTGGATCAGCAGATCGGCGCCCTTTGACGCCGCTTCGAGCGACTTTGACGGCCCGGTGTCGCCGCTGACGACAAGGCTGCGTCCCTTGTAATCGAAACGATAGCCGACCGAAGGCTGCACCGGACGATGATCGACGGCAAAGGCGGTTACGCGCAGGCCGCCCGCATCATAGACGATGGTCGGTGCGACCGGCACCGCAAAGGCCATGGCTCTGGCACCGGCGGCGGCAGGCGGCGTGATCGCCTTGCCATGGTGCGCGGTGCGATAGCCGTTATCGAGCGCATAGGCTGCATTGAACCCCGATATGACGTTTTCGACGCCCGCCGGGCCATAGACGGGCAGGGGGGCCGTATTGCCGCTCGCGGTCCAGCGCAGCAGCATCATCGGTCCCATCCCGTCGATATGGTCGGAATGGAAATGGGTCAGGAACATCGCCTTGATGCGGCCGTTGGGCAGGCCCATCAATGCGATATTGCGCGCCGCGCCCTCGCCCGCATCGACGACGAACATCGCCTTGCCGGCGATGACGACGGTGCAGGCCGCGGCGCGTTCGCGGTTGGGGAGGGGGGAGCCGGTGCCGCAGAGGCCAGCGTGGAGGCCATCGGGCAGGTCGGCGAACGTATCGCGGCTGATATTGCGTTCGGCGCCGCGTTCGAACAGCCACATCCCGATCGGGCGCTGAAACAGCCATGCGGCGATCGCCGCGGCGCCGATGATCGCCGCGGCCCATAGCACGGCACGCCTTGCCTTGGTCATCGCTCATCCCCCAATCATTGTCCGTCGCACCGGTGCATGCTGGACAAGCCGCGTTCTTACGCGCAATCATTGCGGCGAGGAAAGTTGTCTATTGCAACTTGCCGTTTACGTAAAGGTGAGCGCGCATTATAAGCGCGCCATTACCCGATGGGAGATTCGTGATGGACATGGAATTCAGCCCCGAAGATCTGGCCTTCCAACAGGAAGTGCGCGACTTCATCGCCGAAAATTACCCCGCGGAGCTTCGCGGCAAGCAGGATGAGGGCGAAGAGCTGTCCAAGGAGGATTTCCTCGCCTGGCACAAAATTCTGTACAAGAAGGGCTGGATCGCCCCCGCGTGGCCGGTCGAATATGGCGGCACCGGCTGGACGCCGACGCAGCGTTTCATCTGGTCCGAAGAGACGGCGCGCGCCGATTGCATCCGCCTGATGCCCTTTGGTCTCGCGATGGTGGGTCCCGTCATCTACACCTTTGGCACGCCCGAGCAGAAAGCCTATTTCCTTCCCCGCATCCTGTCGGGCGAGGATTGGTGGTGCCAGGGCTATTCGGAGCCCGGTTCGGGGTCCGACCTTGCTTCGCTGCGCACCACGGCGGTGCGTGACGGCGACGATTATATCGTCAATGGACAAAAGACCTGGACGACGCTGGCGCAGCACGCGGATTGGGGCTTTTTCCTCGTCCGCACCGACAAGGACGCCAAGCAGCAGGAGGGCATTTCCTTCCTGCTTATCGACATGAAGTCGCCGGGCATCACCGTGCGCCCGATCATCACCCTGGGCGGCGAGCATGAGGTCAACGAGGTGTGGCTGGAGGATGTCCGCGTCCCCGTGTCGCAGCGCGTTTATGAAGAGAATAAGGGCTGGACCTGCGCCAAGTTCCTGCTTGCGCACGAACGCACGGGCATCGCCGGCGTCGCCGCATCGAAGCGCGGGATCGAGAAGGTGAAGGCGATCGCGCGCACCGAACTCGACGGCGACAAGCCGCTGCTCGCCAACCCCTTCTTCAAGCGCAAGGTCGCCGAGCTGGAGGTCGATCTGACCGCGCTCGAGTTCACCGAGCTGCGCAGTCTGGCCGGCGCCAATGCGGGCAAGGGACCGGGGCCGGAGTCGAGCCTGCTCAAGATCAAGGGCAGCGAAATCCAGCAGCGCCTGACCGAGCTGACGCTCGAAGCCGTCGGCCATTATGGCGCGCCCTATTTCCGTGGGTTTGGCGAAGGCGACAACGAGCATCCGATCGGGCCCGACTACGCCCACCGCGCCGCGCCGACCTATTTCAACATGCGCAAGACGACGATCTATGGCGGGTCGAACGAGATTCAGCGCAACATCATCGCGAAGATGGTGCTCGGCCTCTAATCGGAAAACAGACGTCATCCCGGCGGAGGCCGGGATCTCGACCTTACGCGATGATGCGACGGTGAGATCCCGGCCTCCGCCGGGATGACGATCAAGTTCAGGAATTACGATAATGGATTTCACCTACACCGAAACGCAGGACATGATCCGCGACACGCTGGCACGCTTCCTTGCGGACACCTACGACTTCGAGACGCGCCAGAAGTTCATCAACAACGAGCAGGGCCGCGACCCGGCGATCTGGACCGCGTTGGCGCAGGAACTGGGTATGCTCGGCGTAGCCTTTGCCGAAGAGCATGGCGGCCTTGGCGGCGGCGCATTGGAAAATGCCCTCGTCATGGAGGAGTTGGGCAAGGTCATCGGGATCGAGCCTTATCTGCCGACGGTCGTCATCGCGGGCGGCGCGCTGAAGGCTGTGGGCGGCGCGCAGGCCGATGCGGTGATTCCCGAAATCATCGCCGGCAACGCGATCATCGCCTTTGCCTACGCCGAGCCGCAGGGCCGCTATGACCTCGCCAACCTCAAGACGAGCGCCAAGAAGGATGGCGGCGGTTATGTCCTGAACGGCCACAAGAGCGTCGTCTATGCGGCGCCCTGGGCGACGCACCTGCTCGTCACCGCGCGGACCGGCGGCGGCCAGCGCGACGCGGACGGCGTGTCGCTGTTCCTGATCGACGCAAAACTGCCCGGCATCGTCCGCCGCGACTATCCGACGGTCGATGGCAGTCGCGCGTCGGAAATCTATTTCGAGAATGTTGCCCTCCCCGGCGACGCGCTGCTCGGCGGCGAAGGCGCCGCCCTGCCGCTGATCGAACAGATCGTTGACGAAGCGACCGTGGCGACCTGTGCAGAGGCAACGGGCGTGATGCAAAAACTGCACGAAGGCACGCTGGAATATACACAGCAGCGCAAGCAGTTCGGGGTTCCGATCGCGAAGTTCCAGGTACTCCAGCATCGCATGGTCGACATGTTCATGGAGGTCGAACAGGCGCGCTCGATGACGATCATGGCGACGCTCAAGCTGGGCCTGCCCGCGAACGAACGCATGGCGGCGGTGTCGGCGGCGAAGAACAAGGTCGCGCGCGGCGCCAGGTTCGTCGGCCAGAACGCGATCCAGACCCACGGCGGCATCGGTATCACGCAGGAACTGGCGATCGGCCATTATTTCAAGCGTGCAACGATGATCGAAGGCCAGTTCGGCACCGCCGACTATCATATGGACCGCTATGAGCGGCTCGCGCTCGCCGACTGAGCTGCGTCGCCGCCGGCGCTCGCCCTAATAGGCGACGTCGACGGCGATCCGTAGCGTGCGGGGGCGCAGCGGCGTCATAAATCCTTCATTTCCCTCGACAAAGGGCGTGCCGAGCGAGAAGCGGTTGCCGCGTGAATCGAACAGGTTAGTGAGCGTCAGCGACAAGCCGCGGCGCTCGTTGCCGATCCGCATCGCCAGGCCCGTGTCGACATAATCACCCTGGCTCTCTCCCAGCACGGGGCCGATGCCCAGCCGCGACGGCCCGACATAATTCGCCCATGCGTTGATGCGAAAATCCTCGTCGCCGATGAACGTCGCATAGTTGACCGATCCGCGCACGGCATGGCTCGCGACGTTGGGAATGCGTCCCAGCCGTTCGGGTGCGGCGGCGAAAACGGGCAGGATCTGCGGCGACAGATCATCAACGCGGCTGTGGTTATAGACGGCGCCGACCTCGAAGGTCAGCGCATCGCTCGGCCGCATCGCGATCGCGCCCGACAGGCTGGTAATGCGGCCGTCGCCGATATTTGCAGTTGTCGGAAAGCCGTTGCTGTCGATGAAATCGGCCTGAATGTTGCGCCAGCGGCTGTAAGAGAGCGCCAGCGTCGCGTCGAGCAGCGTCTGGCGGCGGTCGCCGAAGCGCATCCCCGCTTCCCATGTCCGTACCCGGTCGTTCAGGAAACGGCGCACGAAATTGCCGTCGATCGCGAGACCGCCGGGCCGAAAGCCCTCCTGGTAGCGTGCATAGACGCGAAGATTGGCGAGCGGCACCGCGAGCAGCGAAAAGGACGGCAGCAGATCAGTTTCGTTGCGCGACGCGGTCGTTTCGCGCCCGGCTTCCGCCACCGCGAAGGGCACGCCCTCCGCCATGCCACCGAGGCGGGCGTGCGAAAGGCGCAGGCCGCCCGCGGCGATGATGCCCGGCATCAGCTCCATCGTCGCCTCGGCATAGCCGGTCCATTCGGTGATCCGGTTGGTCACACCGGGCAAAATGGTGCTGAGCGGCCCATAGGCATATTCGCGGTCCTGCCGCGCGCGATTGGCGACGACGCTGGCGCCCACGACCCAGCCGAGCCCATCATGATACGGCCGCCACAGGCGATTTTCGCTGGCGAACATGCGCGTGGCGTTATGCTGGTCGAGCGCGCGCGGCACGCTTCGCGACGGCTTGATCTCGATTGGGGCGAACAGACGTTCGACATCGACGTTGCCGATGGCGATACCCGACCCCGCGCCGCCGAGCGGATCGCCCACGGGCAGGCTGGCGTCGAAGCGTTCGGACAGGCCGTGGTCGATGAAGGCGTTCGACGATTGAAAGCGCAGGTCGCCCCAATCCTTCATCAGGACCAGCGTGCCAAGGCCATAGTGCGCCTTGGCCGGTTGTTCGACCATCGAGCGGCGCGTCAGCGGCGGCGCGTCCTTGTCGGCATATTGCGCGTCGTCGGCGGTGATCGCCTGATAGACGCCGCCGATGTCGACCGTCCAACCGTCGCCCGCTTCAAATCGAAAGGTGCCGCGACCGCCACGGATATGGACGCGATTGATGTCATTCTGCCCGCGGAGCGGGTTGTCGATATAGCCGCCGTCGGTGATCATGTAGCCGACGAGGCGCAGTGCATGGCCATCCTCGCCGACCGGAAGGTTCGCGATTCCAGCGATATCGCCGCCGGGGTCGCCGTGCTGGGTCAGCGAGAGCCCCGCGATCGTCTGGACCGTCATGCCGCGCGGGTCGGGCGCTTTGGGGATGACGCGAATGATCCCGCCGAGCGATCCCGCGCCATAGAGGGTGCCCTGCGGCCCTTCGAGGATTTCGACATTGTCGATGTCATAGAGGCGCAGGTCGGGGTCGGGCGCATTATAGCTGAGACGGATGTCCCCCAGATATTGCCCGACGGTCGCTTGGGTCGGCCCGGTGAAACTGGAATCGGCGATGCCGCGAATGAACAGCTTGTTGCGCCCCGAACCCAGATGCGTCGAGGAAACCGTGGCGGTCCGCGACAGGATCGAATCCATTCCGCGCTCGCCGCCAAACGCCAATTCGCCGCCATCCAATTGGGTGACGACGCCGGCAAAATGCGAATGCGGAAGATCGGTCTTCGACGCGGTGACGATGATCTCGTCATGCGCCGCGGCGACAAGGTCGTTTGCCGGCGCGCGCGCGCGTGGTTGCGGCGGATGCTGTGGCGTCGGGGCGCGACGCGCGTGCTGCACCGGCGGACGCCGCTCGATGCGCCAGCTTGTTGTGCTGACGCGGACAGCGCGCGCGTCGGTCCCCGCGAGCAGGCGGCGGATCGCTTCGTCGACCGGCATCCTTCCGCGCACCGGCCGGACGCGTGCTTTCCAGAGGCGGGCATCGGTAACGCTGATGCTGACCCCGCCCTGCCGGCTGATGATCGGTACAACCGCGGACAGACTGCCCTTGGGGACGTCGAACGCGCGATCCTCGGCAGCCTCGGCCGCGGCAGGCAGGCTCAGCGCAATCGCTGTTGCAACAAGGGCAAGGCGTGCATCCATCCTCAACGGGTCAACAGCCAGCCTTCACCCTGCCGCTCGGCGCGGGTTCCCGACAGTGCGGCGAGGTCCGCGATCGTGCGGTCACGATCCTTGTCGATAATCAGCGCGCCGCGGAACGACAGCGTCGCCGCATCGGGCGCGATGCTCAGTTGAATCCCGGCGGTTCGCCGCAGATCCTCGGCGACGATCGACAGGGGTGCGCCGTTATAGACAAGCAGACCGCTGCGCCACCCGCCGACATTGGCGATCTCGACATCTTTGACGGCGGGCGGAGCGCTGTCGCCGTCACGCGCGTCGAGGCCCTTGCCAGCGGCCAGCCGGACATTGTCGCCATCGGGATTATAGACGACGATGCCCTCGGAAACCGCGACCGACGTTGCACGATCGCGCCGCACGACGTTGAACGCGGTACCCAGATCGACAATCCGTGCGCCGCCGGCTTCAACGACAAAGGGATCGCCCTCGCGGTGCGCGACGTTGAACATCGCTTCGCCCGATTCGAGACGTGCAAAGCGCGGCCGGTCTTCGTCGATCTCGACCACCGATCCGCCGTTGATGTCGATCGTCGATCCATCGGCAAGGGTGATCGTGCGATGCTCGCCCGCTGCCGTCTCGATGCGGCTGTCGCTTCCCAACAGACCGGGAACCGAAAGGCCAATGGCGCCGACCAGCGCGGCGGCGATTGCGCCGCCGAACCACCGTCGCCGCGACAGGCGACGCGGCGCGGATGTATCGGGGATCGTCACGCCCGCCGACGAGGGGGGTAGTGCGTCCAGATCGCGATCGAGGCTCGCGATCACGTCATAAACCTCCGCATGGGCTGGATCCTCGGCCAGCCAGTCGGCGAAGCCGTCCCAATCGTCGAATGCGGGGTCGCGCTGGCAGACCAGCCAGTCGATCGCGCGGGCTTCGGCGGCGTTCATGGGTTCAACCGGCATCGAACTGCCTCCTCAGAACCGCGAGCGACGCATAGACCTTGCGCAGATCGGCCTCGACCGTGCTCAGACTCACCCCCACTTCCCCGGCAATGTCACGCTGGCTGGTCCCGTCGACACGAAAGCGTCGAAAAATATGGGCGGCGCGCTCCCCATTGGCCGCTATCGCCGCATCGACAAGCGCGAGTTGTTCGCGCGAGATCAGCGATGCTTCGCTCGACGGGCTTTGGGTCGCGGCTGTCTCGCCCCAGGCCCTGTCGCGCAGGTCGCGCTGGCGGACCGAACGGTAACGGTCGAGCATCAGATTGTTCGCTGCCCGCATGATATAGGACAGCGGGTCGGCAACGGGGCCGATACGACGGTCGGTCAGGCGCATCCAAAGATCCTGAAACAGATCCTCTGCGGCATCGCCCGCGCCGCGCACCTCAAGAAAACGCACGATACGGTCGCGATTGGCGAGCAATACGCCTTCGATGCCTTGGGCGGCGTCGGTCAGATCGCGCGGCTCGGTCATGAATATTTTGCTTTGGAACGCCATCTTCTGCTGAAACAGGCCGCATCGTCCTGCGAAAAACGTCCCATGGACGCCGCAGTCATATAGCGTCCGCACGCCGCCGTGCAACTCCGGTGCAGGAAGATCGTGGGACAAGGTTGCAAGCATCTGCGTCGTCATTTCTTTGAGCCGAGGGTCAGAACCCTAGGCAAGGGGGAAGCAGGGTAGGGGATCTGCTTCCCCCTTGCGCGCGGGTCGGCCAAGGGGGGCTAGAGGCCGACCCGCAGACTCGCACGGAACGCCCAGCCAACATGGCTTTGCTGTTCTTCTGCGGACACTTCGCCGGCGACCTGAAAGGCCGAATTGCCGGCGATTCCGCGGAAGCGGCCGACCCAGCCGCTCGTGCGATCATCGGGGATCAGGGTGAAGGGGGTACCATCCTTGAACGAGGCGGTCGTCGCGCCCAGCGTGCCGCTGACGATCTGGCGGCGGCCACCCTCGAGTTCAAAGCGCGTCCAGCCGTCATATTCGTCGGCGCCACCGAATTCGAGGCCGAGCGTCATCGTGCCGGTGACCGCCAGTTCGTCGCTGTCGCGGCTGAGGACGGTGAGGTCGAGCGCATCACCGCCGCCGGTTTCCTGATAGCCGTCTTCCTTGAGCTTGTAATAATCGACCGCGACCATCGGGCGCAGCGTGAACCCGCCGACCCGTGTGTCATAGGCGACCGACCCTGACGCCGACCACAAGGTCGCGTCCCACTTGCCCTTCATCGTTTCTTCGATGTCCTCGGCGCCCGCCTCGGCGCGGAAGATACGCGTACCCTTGAGCTTGACCGGTGCGCCCGATACGCGGGCGTTGGCCATGAAGCCGTCCGAGCGCAGGCGCCAGTGAAGCGCGCCTTCGAACTGGCTCGTGCTTACCTCGTTCGCGTTGCTGCCGTTGCCGTCCTTGCCGCTGAGGAAAGCGATCGAGCCGCCGAAATTGCCGACATCGCTTTCGATTTCGGCACCGAGCGAAATGCCCCAGCCGCTGACATCATAGCTCGCGGTGTTGCCGACGCCTTTCGACGTTCCCCAGACGGCCTGATTGACCCAATAGCCCCATTTGCCCTCATCCTGATAAGGCGCGTTGGGGTCGAGCAGGTGGCGCGCGAGTGCGCGCGAACCCGAGGTGACGGTTTCAAAAACTCCGCCCTCATGTTCGGGCAACATCTGCTGCAACTGGCTGCGGAACTGGTCGCCATCGGTGATGGCGAGGAACGCATCTTCGATTGCTTCTTCGGCGACCACGGCGTCGATCACCGCGTTGAAGGCGCCCGCTTCCGAACGGTTGAGGCCGAGTTCATCGACGCTCTTGCGATCGACATCGACGATCAGCTGCGTTGCGGTCGAAGTCAGCGTGCCCTTGTAGAGGAAGGGGAGCAGCGTCTGCGATGCGGTCAGATTGCTTGCGCCGGTAAGCGTTCCGGCGGTCAGCACGATGTGCTCGCCCTCGGCATTCTCGATGCTCGACAACTGAAGCGCGAGTAGCGAGTCGGCGCCAAAGCTGGCGTCGCCCGTGACCTGAAGTGCGGTGCCGGTGCTGCCCGTGTCAAGCATGATGCCGAGCACGCCCTTGTCGGTGACCGAAAGCGATGCGATCGTCGCCGCGCCGCGCACGTCGAATGCGCCGCCGCTCACCGACACCGCAAGCCCCGACGAATTGGCAAGCGTGCCGGAAAAGACCGATGTCCCGCCGATCGTCAGCGTATCGGTGCCGCCGCCAAAGTCCGCCAAGCCCTGGAATCTGGCGGTTCCGGCGAGCGTCATCGTGTCGTTGCCCGCGCCAAAGCGGGCGTCGCCTTCATAAGTGGCGTCGCCCGACAGCGCGAGGCGGTTGTTGCCCGCACCGAAGAAGCTGTCGCCCTTCACCGAGCCGTCGGCGATGTCGAACACGTCATTGCCGCCGCCGAACCGGACGTCGCCGATGATGCTGGGGGCGGTTTTATCAGCCGCGACAGCCGTCTGCTTGACGGTCGCGCCGGTGCCGTTCGCCGACAGATCGATGGCGACGTTGCGGTCGGACGTCGCGAGCGCGCCGGTCGCGCTGATTGTGCCGCTGTTTTCGACCATGTCGACGTTGCCCGACAGGTCCACGATCGCGCGTGCGGTGCCGTTATCGCCGCCGGTCTTGGCGGCAATCGTGCCGCTGTTGCGGATCAGCGGCACATCGGCGCCGGTTTCAACAAGGACGGCCGTCGCAACCGCGCCCGCGGCGTTGCCGCCGGTGGTTGCTTCGATCTTGCCCGCGTTGCGCAGTTCGGGGGTCGAGGCGCCGCTGCCAAACCGGATCGCGGTCGCTGCCGCGTCCTTCGACTGCGCGCCGACGCTGCCGCTCGCGCCAATGCCGATGCCGCCGGCGATCGTCACGGCGCCGCCGAGGCCGCCGATCTGCATCGCATTGCCGTTTATGCCCGCGTACAGCCCGCTGCCAAGCACTGCGCCGTCGATAATCATGCCGAGGCCGGTGCCGGTACCTGCGACGGGACCGATTGTCACCGCCCGGTCGGCCGAACCGATCCGGATCGCCGCGGCGGAGCCATAGGAGCGCACGACGGCCGACCCTTCCTTGTCGTCTTCGATGCCGTCGTCGTCCTCATCCTTGTCGGTCTCGCTCGAATCCTTGGGCGGCACGGCCAGGACGATGCCGCCACTGACATCCCCCTCGATTGACAGCGCGGGGCCGCCGATCAGCAGATCGTCGGCGTCGAGCTTTGCCGGATCGGACGGCGGCGTGGTGAAGCGATAACCGGTCGCGGTCAGGTTGCCCTGGACAACGAGCGCGCCGGTGATGTCGCCGCCGAGGCGCGCACCGACCGCGTCGACGCCCGTTGCGCCGATCGTTCCGGCGATACGGACATTGCCCGTGACGTCCTGAAGCCCGACGCCAAGCGCGCGGTCACCGAGGACGGCGATCGTGCCGTCGTTGGTGAAATTGCCGGTCAGCGGGCCGCCCAGCCGGATACCTGCCGAATCATTGCCTTCGATCGCGATCGCGCCCGAATTGACGATATTCCCGGTAAAGGCGCCCGCGGTCGCAATACCGACACGGTTGCTGCCGATCGCGAACGGGCCATCGATGTCGCCGTCATTGTCGATGTCGGTTGGCGCATAGGTTTCACCGATTGTGATCTTGCCCGACGCGCTGTTGGTGATCCCACCGGTCGTTCCTGCGTTCGCCAGGATGCCGGTCGCGCCGTTGACATTGCTGAACTCGATCGTGCCTTCGTTGACGACCTTGTGATTGCTGTCGATCGTGACGGCGGGGCCGGCCACGGTCGGCTTGATCGAACCCGCCGACGTGATCTTGATGTCGTCGGGAGCGCCCGACTTGATCGTCGACGTCCGCACCGGCGCGGTCGTCGCGGTCGTGATCGTCGTTTCGGCATAGGCGGCGGTCGAAATAAGGGTGGCCAGGCAGGTGGAGGCCAGCAAGGTCTTGCGCATCGGGTTCCTCTTATGATTGGCCGGATTCTTTCACGGCTACGATCACAAGACGGAACGGTGCCCCGCGCACCTTGGAAAAAAATGCGCTAGCGGCGCGCGGTAATGATCCACGCGGCGCCGTCGATCTGAACGGACGTATTGCCCGGCCGTTCGGCAAAAGCGGCGCGCACGGCTTCGGCGGCGCGGGTGCGGATGTCCTCCGGCTGGTCGGTCAGCGCGCGCGCGAGCGGCCCGACCTGAAACGCCAAGTCGAGCGCGTCGTCGATTGCCTCTTCGCGCGTCGCGCCGCGGCCATAGGTGATGGGCGAGTCAAACGGCGCGATGTCGATCGCGGTGAATCCCGCCGCCGCGAGGAGGCGCGCCAGCCGCTCCCTGTCGCCAAAGGCGAAGGGCCCCGGTGCGTCGGGGTCGACGGGGGGAAGGTCGACGATGTCCTGGATTGCCGACATCGGCAGGCGCACCCAGTCATTCTCCCTGGCGCTGCGCCAGCAGACGAAGGCAAGCCGTCCGCCGCGCTTCAGCGCCCGGCGCATATGCGCGAGTGCCGCAACCGGATCGCCGAAGAACATGACGCCGAAGCGCGAGAAGAGGAGGTCGAACTGCTCGGGGCGCAGTGGCGCCGTCGCGGCATCGGCCAGGCGGAACTCCACGGGGGCGTGGGCGGGCGTCGCCGCGCGCGCGATCGCGACGAGTTGTTCGGATATATCGACGCCGAGCACATGGCCGCCGGGTCCGACGCATCGGGCCAGCGCAAAGGTCGATGTGCCCGAACCGCAGCCGACGTCGAGGATATGCTCGTCAGGCTTCGCATCGGCCGCGGCGACCGCGGCGTCGCCGAAATCCTGAAGCATTCTGTCGAGCCGCGCCAGATTCGCGGCCCAGCGATCGCCGCTGTCGCCGTTCCAGTCGTGGGTGGGGGCAGGCGGGGCGTCAGACATGGCTGGGCTTTCTTGTTGAGAATGATTCGCAGTTATGCGATTTGCGGGATGAAGGCAAGCACGCGCATAGCTATGCCCTGTTGCATCGCCCCCGGCCATCGGACATGCCGCGATCGGGAGCGACCGGCGAGGACCGGCAAGGAGAGCCATGAGCAAGCAGATCGTCACGGTCGACATCGGTGGCACGCACGCCCGCTTTGCGATCGCCGAGGTTGAGGGCGGACGGGTCCGCGCGCTCGGCGAGGCGACGACGCTCCACACCAAGGATCATGCGAGCTTTCAGACCGCGTGGCAGGATTTCGAGCGCCAGCAGGGCGGCACGCTGCCGCGCGCGGTCGCGATCGCCATCGCCGGGCCGACGCGCGGCGAGATCATCCGCTTCACCAACAATCCGTGGATCATCCGCCCGGCGCTGATCGGCGAGAAGCTGAACGTCGACGCGCATGTCCTCGTCAATGATTTCGAGGCGGTCGGTCATGCGGTCGCACAGGCGGACGCGAGCTATTTCGAGCGGCTGACCGGCCCCGACGAGCCGCTTCCGAGCGTCGGCACGATCAGCGTCATCGGCCCCGGCACCGGCCTGGGCGTCGCGCACATCTGGCGCGACGAAAGCGGATACCGCGTGCAGGCGACCGAGGGCGGGCATATCGATTTCGCACCGCTCGACAGTATCGAGGATGCGATCCTCGCGCGGCTCCGCAAGCGGCATCGGCGCGTGTCGGTCGAACGGATCGTGTCGGGGCCCGGGATCGTCGACATCTATGAAACGCTGGCGATGCTCGAAGGGCGCGCGGTGACGCCGCTCGACGACAAGGCGATCTGGACCGCGGCGCTCGGCGGCGGCGACAGCCTTGCCGCGGCGGCGGTCGATCGCTTCTGCCTGTCGCTCGGCAGCGTCGCGGGCGACCTGGCGCTGGCACAGGGGGCGAGTGCGGTCGTCATCGCGGGCGGGCTGGGGCTGCGCATCCGCGACAGTCTGGTGCGATCGGGCTTCCCCGAACGCTTCATCGAAAAGGGGCGGTTCGAGGGATTCATGGCCGCGCTGCCGGTGAAGCTCATCACGCATCCGCAGCCGGGGCTGTTCGGTGCGGCCGCGGCTTTTGCGCGGCAATTTGCGGGATAGGTTTGGCGGCGGCTAACGGCCGGAAGCGGACGTAATCTCCCCTCCCGCAAGCGGGAGGGGCCGGGGGTGGGCAGCGACGTCGCGGAGGGCCCACCCCGCTGCGGCTAGCCAGCAAGCTGGCAAGCCTCGCTGCCCCTCCCGCTTGCGGGAGGGGACACTAGCGCCAATCGGCAACGCCCGCTTCCCACCCCAAACTGGCCACAACACACGCCGCACATTTTGCTGGCGTAGCCCCGCAAAAATCGGCAGCTAGGGCGCATGTCTGCGCGCCCCGTTCTTGGCATCATCGCCTGCAATCGCACCGTCGGCGTCGAAACCGCGCAGGCGGTGATGAACCGCTATGCGACGGCGGCGATGCGTCATGCCGATTGCGCCGCGCTCATCATTCCGTCGCTCCCCGATTTCATGCGCGCCGACGAAGTCGTCGGGCGGCTCGACGGCGTGCTGCTGACGGGCACGCCGTCGAATGTCGAGCCTTCGCGCTATGGCGATGCGGGCGAGGGTGAGGGACCGTTCGATCCCGATCGCGACCGGATGATGATCGAGCTTGTCGCGGCGGTGATTGCGGCGCAGCGGCCGCTGTTCGGCATCTGCCGCGGTTTTCAGGAAATCAACGTCGCGCTCGGCGGGACGCTGCGGCGCGACACATCGGCGAGCGAGGCGCTGCTGCGTCACCATGCCCCGGACGGCGTGTCGTTCGACGCGATGTTCGACCATCGGCACAAGGTCGAACTTGTGGAGGGCGGCTTGCTCGCGGCGGCTTATGAAACACCGTCGCTCGACGTAAACTCGGTTCATTTTCAGGGTCTCGGTAACCTGGCCGACGGGCTGTCGGTCGAAGCGCGCGCGCCCGACGGTTTGGTCGAGGCGTATAGCGCGCGGCCGAATGGTGCGCCGCTGCTTGCGGTGCAATGGCATCCCGAATGGGGCACCGACACCAATTCGGACAGCCAGACCTATTTCCGGCTGCTCGGCCGTGCGTTAAGAGGCGAATTATGAACCGCCGCGTCACCCGTTACGATCGCTATCTCGCGCGGATCAGCTTTTCGCCCTGAATTCAAAAGCCGGGTCTCGTTCCGCTCGTGTCGAGCCCTTCGGAACGCTCAGGCGTCGAGACACCCATCGTCGCAGCGCAAGGCCGAGGGGCATCTCGACTTCGCGCGAAGCGAACGGTCTATCGGAATCAGGAGTTTTTCAATGCCCCGCAATCACGACATCGCCGAACTCAAGCGCCTCGACGTCGCGCACCACCTTCCTGCACAGGCCGACTGGGCCGAAATCGAAAAGCTCGGCGGCAGCCGCATCATCACCCATGCCGAGGGCTGCTATATCCACGACGGCGACGGCCACCGCATCCTCGACGGCATGGCGGGCCTGTGGTGCGTCAATGTCGGTTATGGCCGCGAGGAGCTGGTCGAGGCGGCGGCGGCGCAGATGCGCGAACTGCCCTTCTATAACACCTTTTTCAAGACCGCGACGCCGCCGACGGTGACGCTCGCGGCCAAGATCGCATCGCTGACCGGCAACCGTCTGCCGCACGTATTCTTCAATGCGTCAGGCAGCGAAGCGAATGACACGGTGTTCCGCATGGTGCGCCATTATTGGAAGCTGAAGGGCGAGCCGAAGCGCACCGTCTTTATCAGCCGCTGGAACGCCTATCATGGGTCGACCGTCGCGGGGGTCTCGCTCGGCGGGATGAAGGCGATGCACGCGCAGGGCGACCTGCCGATTCCCGGCGTCGAACATGTTCGCCAACCCTATGCCTATGGCGAAGGGCAGGGGATGAGCGAGGAGGAGTTTTGCGACGCCTGTGTGCAGGCGATCGAGGACAAGATACTGGAGGTCGGCCCCGAAAACTGCGCCGCCTTCATCGGCGAGCCGGTGCAGGGTGCGGGCGGCGTGATCATCCCGCCCAAGGGATATTGGCCCAAGGTCGAGGCGGTGGCGCGCAAATATGGGCTGCTGCTCGTCGCCGACGAAGTGATCTGCGGCTTTGGCCGCACCGGCAAGATGTGGGGCCACGAAACGATGGGCTTCACCCCCGATCTGATGCCGATGGCGAAGGGGCTGTCGTCGGGCTATCTGCCCATCTCGGCGACCGCGGTCGCGAGCCATGTGGTCGAGGTGCTCAAGACCGGCGGCGATTTCGTTCATGGCTTTACCTATTCGGGGCATCCGGTCGCGGCGGCGGTCGCGCTCAAGAATATCGAGATTATTGAGCGCGAGGGGCTAGTCGAGCGCACGGGCAGCGTCACCGGGCCACATCTGGCAAAGGCGCTCGCGACCTTGAACGATCATCCGCTGGTCGGCGAGACGCGCTCGATCGGGCTGCTCGGCGCGGTCGAGATCGTTGCCGACAAAGAAACGCGCGCGCGCTTTGGCGGCGCCGAGGGGACCGCGGGGCCGATGGCGCGTGATGCGTGCATAGCGAACGGCCTGATGGTGCGCGGCATTCGCGACAGCCTGGTCATGTGTCCGCCGCTGATCATCACCACCGAGCAGATCGACGAGATGGTTGCCATCATCCGCAAATCGCTCGATGAGGTGACGCCGAAATTGCGGGCGCTCTAGCTGAAAACTCGCGCCTTCCTGTCAATCCGTTCGTGTCGGGCGAAGTCGAGACACCCATCGTGGTAGAGTGAGGCCGATAGGTGTCTCGACTTCGCTCGACACGAACGGGTAGATGGGTCGATCCAGACTCCTTAAAAGGACCAACACCCTATGCCCTCCGGCCTTTTTGCCCTGCTCGACGATGTCGCCACCATTGCCAAGGTCGCGGCGGCGAGCATCGACGACATCGGCGCCGCGGCGTCGAAAGCCGGCGTAAAGGCCGCGGGGGTGGTGGTCGATGATGCTGCGGTGACACCGCGCTATGTCACCGGCTTTCAGCCGAACCGCGAGCTGCCGATCATCTGGCGCATTGCCAAGGGGTCTTTCTTCAACAAGTTGGTGCTGATCCTGCCGGCGCTGCTGCTGCTTTCGGCGGTGGCGCAATGGGCGATCACGCCGCTGCTGATGGTCGGCGGGGCGTATTTGTGTTTCGAGGGCGCCGAAAAGGTCTGGCATTCGCTGCACAAGGACAAAACTCCGCTCGCCGAAGCAGCGGAAATCGTTGCCGACAAGGACCATGAGGAAACGATGGTGAAGGGCGCGATCCGCACCGATTTCATCCTGTCGGGCGAAATCATGGTGATCGCGCTGAACGAAGTGCTCGACGAAGCCTTTGCGATGCGCGCGGCGACGCTGGCCGTCGTCGCGATCGCGATCACGATTGCGGTCTATGGCGCGGTCGGGCTGATCGTGAAGATGGACGACATCGGCCTGCATATGGCGAAAGCGGGCAATAGCGTCCGCCGTGCGATCGGCCGCTGGCTGGTCGCGTTCATGCCCAAGCTGCTCGGCGCACTGGCGCTGGTCGGCACCGCAGCGATGCTGTGGGTCGGCGGGCAGATCATCCTGCACGCGCTCGACGAATATCATATCGGCAATCTGGGGCATGGCCTGCACGATTTTGCGCATTCGATCGCGGGCGGATTGCCGGGCGCCGGGGTGTGGGAATGGCTGATCAACGCCGGCGGCGCGGGTGTTTTCGGGCTGGTGCTGGGCGGCGTTATCGTGGCGGCGCTGCATCTGGTGCCGGGAAAGAAAGAAGCGACGGCGCACTAATCGCCTTCGTCATTGCGAGGAGCGAAGCGACGCGGCAATCCAGGGGCGGCCTTGCACCGCTCTGGATTGCTTCGCTTCGCTCGCAATGACGAATAAAGGGAATTACCCCAGCAACACCACCGGACTATCCGCCCGCCAATGCATGCTGACCTTGTCGTCCCAAGTGAAATCCTCCTGGTCGTGGCGCGAGAGATTCGGGCGTGAGACGCGGATGCGGGCGCCTGAATCCAGCTCGATCTCGAACAGCGTGATGTCGCCGAGATAGCTCATGCCTTTGATCTTGCCGCGGGCGAAATTATAGCCGTCGGGTGCGTCTTGCGCGGCTGCCTTGACCGCCTTGCCCGCGCCGGGGACGTGGAGGTAGATTTTCTCGGGCCGAAGCGCGACCCAGACGTCGGCGCCGTGCGGGCCGGTGACGCCGTGATTGAGATAGACCTTGCCCAGACCGGGGCAATCGATCGCCGCCTTGTCGGGTTCGTCGAGGGTCAGCTTGCCTTCGAAGATGTTCACCGACCCGACGAAATCGGCGACGAAGCGGTTGGCGGGATATTCATAGAGGTCCGACGGGGTTGCCAGCTGCGACACGTCGCCCTTGTTGATGACTGCGATCCGGCACGCCATCGACAGCGCCTCGTCCTGATCGTGCGTCACGGTGACGAAGGTGATGCCGACCTTTTCCTGCAATTCGCTGAGCTCGAACTGCATCTGCGCGCGCAGCTTCGCATCGAGCGCCGACAGCGGTTCGTCGAGCAGCAGTACCTTGGGCCGCATGACCAGGCTGCGCGCGAGCGCGACGCGCTGGCGCTGCCCGCCCGACATCTGGTCGGGCATCCTTCCCTCGAACCCGCCGAGCTTGACCAGCTCGAGCGCCTCGGCGACGCGGTCCCTGACCTCGCCGCCCTTCACGCCCGCGATCTTGAGGCCATAGGCGACATTGTCGGCGACGCTCATGTGCGGAAACACGGCATAGCTTTGGAACACCATGTTCACCGGGCGCTTGTTCGGCGGGATGCCGGCCATGTCCTGCCCGTCGATCAATATCTGGCCCTCGCTTGGCAGCTCGAAGCCAGCGATCATGCGGAGCAGCGTCGTCTTGCCGCAGCCCGAGGGGCCTAGCAGCACGAAAAACTCGCCCGCATTGATGTCGAGGCTGACATTGTCGACCGCGGTCACCTTGCCAAAGCGTTTGGAGATATTTTTGATCTGGATGATCGGTTTGACGGTTTCGGTCATGCGGCGGTCCTAAATCCGCTCGTGTCGAGCGAAGTCGAGGCACCCCGAAGGCACGCACGGCCGATGGGCATCTCGACTTCGCTCGATGCGAACGGGGATGAAAAGTTGCATCAATGGGTCTCCGCAATCGCTTTCACGCCCTGCGCTTTCAGCGCAACGAAGGTCAGGACGACGGTGAGGATGATGAGCAGGGTCGACGCCGCGTTGACCTCGGGCGTCACCGAGAAGCGGACCATCGAATAGACCTTTACCGGGAAGGTGATCGTGTCGGGGCCGCTGGTGAAATAGGTGATGACGAAATCGTCGAGGCTGAGGGTGAAGGACAGGAGCGCCCCGGCGACGAGCGCGGGTTTCATGTGCGGGATCAGCACGTCGCGGAAGACCTGCCATTCGCTTGCGCCCAGATCCTTGGCGGCTTCCTCCTGTTCGCGGTTGAAGCTCGCGAGGCGCGAGCGCACGACCATGGTGACGAAGGGGAAGCAGAAGGTGATGTGCGCGATGGTGATCGCGCCGAGGTTGAACGGCCAGACGAGGTCGTTCGGCCAGCCGATTGCCGCGAAAAACATCAGGAAGGCGACGCCGAGGCAGATTTCGGGAACGATGATCGGCAGCGAGATCGTGCCGTCGATCGCGCCCTTCCACGGGAAGCGAAAGCGCCAGAGCATCACCGCGGCGAGCGTACCAAGCACGAGGCTGGCGAGCGTTGCCAGTGCCGCGATGGTCAGCGAGTTGACGAGCGCCTCGACCAGTTGGTCGTTGCCGAGCGCCTTTTCATAATATTTGGTGGTGAAGCCGCGCCATACGACGTTGCGCTTGCTGTCGTTGAAGCTGAAGATCATCAGCACGACGAGCGGCGCGTAGAGAAAGACCATCACCGCGCCGACCCACAGCCGCATCCACAGCGTCCGGCTATATTCGAGCGGTGCGCGCTGGGTGCGGGCAAAGAGCGCCATCAATGCGCCTCCGGCACTTTGCGGCGCATCGACTGCAGTGCGATAAGGATGAACATCGCGTAGATGAGCAGGAAAGACAGCGCGGCGCCGAAGGGCCAGTCATTCGCTTTCTTGAACTGGCGTTCGATCACGTTGGCGATCATCTGGCTGTCGGTGCCGCCCATCAGGTCGGGGGTGAGATAGGCGCCGAGCGCGGGGATCAGCGTGATCATCACCCCGGCGACGATGCCCGGCGCCGCGAGCGGCACGACGATGCGCATGATCGTGCGGAAATGGCCGGCGCCCAGGTCGAGGCTCGCCTCGATCAGGCTGCGGTCGAGCCGGTCGAGTGCTGCATAAAGGGGGAGCACCATGAAGGGCAGGTGGACATAGACGAGCCCGAACACGACCGCGAAATTGTTGAAGAGCAGCTCGACCGGCTCCCACGTCGGGAGCGGTTGGAGCCCGACGAGCGCCTTCATCCAGCTGGCGCCTTCCCACAATGCGCCGAGGCCCTTGTTGGCGAAACCCTGCGTGCCGAGCAGCATCATCAGCGCATAGGTGCGGATAAGCAGGTTGGTCCAGAAGGGCAGCATGATGCCGAGGAGCAGCCACGGTCGCCATTTCTCACTGGCGAAGGTAATCGCCATCGCCACCGGAAAGCCGACGATCAGGCAGATCAGCGTGACCAGCGCCGCAACCGCGAAACTCTTGCCGAAAATGGTGAGGTAGAGCCATTCGGTCGCGCGCTTGTAGTTATCGAGCGTGCCCGAAATCGCGATCTCGGTCAGCCCGCGGTTCTCGCCAAAGCTGTAGAGCCAGACGATCGCCATGGGGACGAGGAAGAAGAGGAGAACCCACAGGAGCGTCGGCAGCGAAACCGCCGCGAAAACGCCCCTGTTGGTTTTCCAGTCCTGTTCGGCCACCCCCGGCGCCCTTTGGTCGCGTCAGGCCGCGCGCACGCGCGTGAACGCCTCTTCGAACAGGGGCTGAAGCTCGGCATTGAAGCGCGCATATTCGCATTTGGCGAGCACGTCGGCGGGCGGGAAGATCACCGGATTGTTCTTGTAACTTTCGGGCATCAGCGCCTTCGCCGCGGTATTGGGCGTCGGATAGAGGATCGTTTCGGTAATATGCTTGTCGACGTTCGCGTCGAGGATATAGTTGATGAAGGCATGGGCGTTCTTGGGATGCGGCGCGCCCTTGGGGATGCACAGATTGTCCGAATTGAGCTGGCTGCCCTCCTTCGGAATGACGAAATCGATGTCGTCATCCTCGACCATCGCCTGCGCGATGTCGCCATTATATTCGAGCACCACGTCGACATCGCCCTTGAGCAGCAGATCCTGCCCGTCATCCTCGTGGAATTTCTTCACATTGGGCTTTTGCTTGATCATCATCCGCTCGATCGTCGCGATGTCGGCGGGGGTCAGTTCGTTGACCGATTTGCCGAGATATTTGCCGAACAGGCGGAACATGTCGCCCGCCTCCGACAGCCAGGCGATGCGGCCGGCATATTCGGGGCTGTCGAACAGCACTTTCCAGCTGTCGGGCGTCGCCGACACTTTCGACTTGCGATAACCGATGCCGAGCGCGAGCCAAGTGTAGGGCATCGAATATTTGCGCTGCAGGTCATATTCGACGTTGATATAGGCGGCGTCGATATTCTTCTTGTTCGGAATGAGGCTGTGGTCGAGCGGCATCAGCATGTCGGCCTTGGTCATCCGTTCGACAAAATCGTTCGACGGCACGATCACGTCATAGCCGGGATTGCCGGCCTTGAACTTGGCGAACAGCACGTCGTTGCTGTCGAACAGGTCCATCGTCACCGCGACGCCCGTCGCCTCCTCGAAATCGGCGAGCGTCGTTTCGCCGATATAGGTGTCCCAGTTGTAGAAGTTGAGCTTCGCCTCTTCGCCGTTCGCGAGCGTTTTGCCGCCTTCCTTGCTGCACGCGGCGAGCCCGCCGAAACTGATCCCGACGGCGGCGACGCCGAGCGCCTGGAGGAGCGAGCGGCGCCCGCGGGTGTGCTTGATCAGTTCGTTGAAATCCATGGTCAGCCTCCCTGTATGAAACGCCAAGCTGACTCATTAACCCCGGCTTGGAAAGAGGCTTTTTTGCGCTGCACCAAGATTCTTTGAAACTTTCATGCGTTGCGCAGATACCAATCATAATCGAGCGTCGGTACGACGCTGAAATAATTATCCTGTTCGACGCGCTTGACGATGCTGAACATGTCGACGAACCGCTCGCCCAGATAGTCGCGCATGCGTTTCGAGGCGTGGAAGCGGTCGACCGCGGCGAACCAGTTGGAGGGCGGCTTGTCGTCGCCAGAACTGTCGCGGTCATAGCCGTTGCCGACGACCGCGGCGCCGGGATCGGTCTGGTTCGTCATGCCATGGTGCATCCCGGCAAGCACTGCCGCGACCGCAAGATAGGGGTTGGCGTCGGCGCCGCACGCGCGATGCTCGACATGGCGGCTGGGTGGCGGGCCGGCAGGAATGCGGAACGACACGGTGCGGTTGTTGACGCCCCAGGTCGGCGCGACGGGGGCGTAGCTGTTCGCCTTGAACCGGCGATAGCTGTTCGCGTGCGGGGCGAAGAGGGCGAAGGCGTCGCCGACACTGTCGATCATCCCGCCGATCGCGTGGCGCAGCGCGTCGGTGCCCTCGGGGTCTTTGTTGGCGAAGATGTTGTTGCCGTCGGCGTCGTTGACCGAGACATGGATGTGCATCCCGCTGCCCGCCTGATCGGCGAAGGGCTTGGCCATGAAGGTGGCTTCCAGCCCGTGCTGCTGGGCAATCGCCTTGACGAGCCTTTTGTACATGATCGCATCGTCGGCGGCGCGCAGCGCATCGGGCTTGTGGCGTAAGGTCAGCTCGAACTGGCCGGGCGCAAATTCGCTGATCGCGCTTTCGAGCGGCAGGCCCTGAACATCGGTCGCGGCGTAAAGCGCATCGAAGAAGGGCCGGAAATCGTCGAGCTCGCGCAGGCCATAAACCTCGACATTACGCGGCGCGCTGCGGCTGTAGCCGGGGCGCGCTGGACGGATGCCGCCATCGCGCGCGCGGCGCGGGTCGATGAGGTAGAATTCGAGCTCGACCGCGAGCACCGGGGTCAGCGCATCGGCGGTGAAGCGGTCGATGACGCGGCCGAGCACATGGCGCGGATCGAGGTCGTGCGGCGTGCGGTCGAGCTCGTAGAAATCGACGAGAAACTGCGCCGCCCCGTCGCCGCCCCACGGCGTGCGGACGAGCGTGCCGGGAATCGGCTTCATCGAACGGTCGGCGTCGCCATCTTCCCAAACGAGGCCCGTTTCGACCGTATCCTGTCCGGTGATGTCGACGACGGTGATCGATCCGGGGAACATGCGGCCGCTTTCGTAGACCGCCATCACTTCATGCTGGCGCAGCCGCTTGCCGCGCGGCACACCGCCCATGTCGGTATAGATCATCTCGATCGCATCGACGTCGGGGTTCGCCTTGAAAAAGGCTTCGGCTTCCGACCGCGGTGCGATGACGCCCGATGACTTCGACATACGAAAACTCCTTGAAATCCGGGCTAACCGAGCCGATCGCGCAGCGCATACCAGAGCAACCCCAACGTAGCGAGGGGACGCCTCAACCATTTGCCGCCGGGGAAGGGATTCGATGGCAGATTGGCGAGCACATCGAAGCGCTCGGCGGTCCCCGCCATTGCTTCGGCGATGAGCTCGCCCGCAAGCGTCGTCACCAGCGCGCCGTGCCCCGAAAAGCCGTGCGCGAAAAAGACGTTTCCGCGCCGTCCGATATGCGGCAACCGGTTCATCGTCACCGCGACCGCGCCGCCCCAGCCATAGTCGATCTTCGTATCGGCGATTTGCGGGAACACCTCGGTCATGAACGGCCGCACGAACGCGGCGATGTCGCGTGGCGGCGTCTGCGAATAACGCTCGCCGCCGCCGAAGATCAGGCGCTTGTCGGCCGAGAGGCGGAAATAGTTGAGGACGAAGCGACTGTCGGCGACCGCCGCATCGCTGGGGAGCAGCGCATCGGCGTTCGCGAGCGGCGCGGTCGCGATATTATAGTTCATGATCGGCACGGTGTAGCGGCCAAGGTCGGGTTCGACGTCGCCGATCCAGCTGTCGGTGGCGTCGATGACGTAGCGGGCATCGATTTCCGCCCAGTCGGTTATTATGCGGGGGGCATCGGTCGTGTTCTCTATTTGATAGGCGCGGTGGCGTTCCCAGATATTGACGCCTGCCGTTTCGGCAGCGCGCGCGAGGCCGATGGCGTAGTTCAACGGGTGAAAATGCCCGGCGTGGGCATCGTAAATTCCGCCATGATAAAGTGGGCTGGCGATGTGCGATCGCATGTCCGGTTTCGCGACGACGTCGGTTTCGTAACCGAAGCGCGTCGCGAGATACGCCGCCTCGCGCTGCATCGCGTCAAAATTCTTCGGCGTCCACGCCGCCTCCAGATGCCCGGCCTTCAGGTCGCAATCGATGCCGTGCTTTTCGATCCGTGCCTCGACGCGGTTGTCGCGCCAGCAAAGATCGAACAGGGCGTCCGCGCGTTCACGGCCGAATTCGGCTTCGAGCTCGGACGCGGTCAGGCGCAGGCCGGGGATCAGCTGGCCGCCGTTGCGCCCCGATGCGCCGAAACCGATCTGTTCGGCTTCGACCAGAATGACCGAAAATCCGCGCTCAGCACAGGCCAGCGCGGCGCTCAGCCCGGTGAAGCCGCCGCCGATGACCGCGACATCGCAGCGCGTATCGCCGTGAATTTCGTTGCGAGTCTGTCGCTCATGCGCGGTTGCGGCATAATAGCTGCGGTTCAACGGATCGGTCATTCCGACACCAAGCTCCAATCCCGTTCGTGTCGAGCGAAGTCGAGACACCCCGCATGCCTGCACGGCGTCTCGACTTCGCTCGACGCGAACGGGAAGGGTGGGCCGAATGTCATCGGCGGATCAGACCCGCATCAGCAGATGTTCGCGCTCCCAGCTCGACACCACCGACTGGTAATTGAACAGCTCATAGTCCTTCACGGCATAGAAGATTTCGAAAAAATCGTCGCCGAGCAGGTTGCGGACCTTCTTGCACGAGCTGAACCGATCGAGCGCGGCTTCCAATGTGCGGGGCAGGGTGCGCGCGCGGTTATAGGCGCTGCCGGTGATCGGCTTGGGCGGGACCATCCGGTCGACCATGCCGATATAGCCGCACACCAGCGACGCGGCGATCGCCAGATAGGGGTTGCTGTCGGCGCCGGGCAGGCGATTTTCGACGCGGCGGTTGTGCTTGTCGGCGATGGGCACGCGAAAGCCGCAGCTGCGGTTATCCTCGCCCCACTGGACGTTGATCGGTGCTGCGCTGTCGGGACGCATCCGGCGAAAGCTGTTCACATTCGGCGCCCACATCGGCGAGATTTGCGGCATGAAGCGGATAAGGCCCGCGACATAGGAGCGAAAAGCGGCGCTGTCGCGGCCGTTGGCGGTCGCGAACAGGTTGCGCCCCGTTTCGGCATCGACGACCGACTGGTGGATGTGCATCGCGCTGCCCGGCTGGCCCGCCATCGGGTTCGCCATGAAGGTCGCATAGACACCGTGCGTCTTGGCGACATTGCGCACGGCGCGTTTGAAGAGGAATACTTCATCGGCAAGGCGCAGCGGGTCGCCGTGGTTGAAGTTCACCTCCAGCTGCGCGGCACCCATTTCATGGATCATCGTGTCGATCGTGAGGCCCATCAGCTCGCAATCGTCATAGATATGATCGATGATATCTTCATATTCGTTCATCGCCTCCAGCCCATAGGGCTGGCTCGCGGTCTCGGCGCGGCCCGACTGGCCGGTGGGCGGGGTCAGCGGGAAATCGGGATCGGTATTTTGCGAAACGAGGTAGAATTCGACCTCGGGCGCGATGATCGGTTTCCAGCCCTTGTCTTCATACAGGCGCAGCACTTTTTTGAGGATCGTGCGCGGCGCGATATTGACCTCGGTCCCGTCGCCGTTGAAGGCGTCGGCGATGACGAAAGCGGTCGGCGAGGTAAAGCCCGGCGCGACGCAGATCGTGTCGGGATCGGCGACCAGATATTTGTCGGGATCCTTGTCCCAGATGTCGTCGATGTCTTCGGGATAATGGCCGTCGATCGTGCAGATGAAGACGCTGCCCGGAATGCGCAGCGACTTGTCCTTGACCGAGGTCAGGAATTTGCGCGCGGGCAATACCTTGCCGCGCTGGACCCCGTTGATGTCGGGGACGATACATTCGACTTCGTCGATATTATGGTCGCTGATCCATTGTTCCAGATTGACTGACATGCGCCCCCGATTGGGCCGAGGAGCCGGCCCGTTTGTGGAAGGCGCAGCCTATCGCGAAGTTGGATGAAGCGCCAGAGGGGGCCGCTATTCAGGCATTTTCGGCATGGTTGTATGCCGGATTCCTTGCTCGC
>JAESGQ010000108.1_pt1 | contig 69422 bp, 62 predicted proteins | sample 9266251 | NCBI WGS metagenome assembly JAESGQ01 (sample SAMN17056778, study PRJNA650883) | algae metagenome | isolation source: Kaiparowitsia implicata GSE-PSE-MK54-09C and co-occurring heterotrophs from... | place: USA: Kaiparowits Plateau, Grand Staircase Escalante National Monument, UT ... | reverse complement strand
TTTCCTCGTCAATCTGGTCTCAGGCCTGATCGCCTACGCTTACCACCCCGATAAGCCCTCGTTAGGTATTCCGAATGATGAGCTTCAAGCCCTGCCACAAGCCGCTTTTTAACTGTCGAACTCACGTCAGGTTAAATTGATGTGCTGAGTCGCAATAGGCTGAGTATTCTTACAGTGGATTGGTTTTATTCAGCAGGTGGAGTATATGGCAAAGGGCTGGGCTGGGCTAGGTGCGCTAGCCGTGATGGTGTTGGGGCACGGTAGGGCGATCGCCCTACCCTATCGTCCCCAGGGGTTAGAAGGCAGCTATCTGGGTGTGGGATTAGATAGCACCAACCTGGATAGCGGAGTGCGATCGCTCCTGCGCTCTCCCAGTGCGGCAGGCTGGGTTGCAGATCAGCTGACGCCCCGTCCCAATTCGTCTGCTGCCCCCCAGGCCAACGAACGTCAGGTGCAGGGGCGGCTCGATCTACCCAATTCGCCCCTGTCGATTCGAGGCACTGTGGTGATTGATGATGACGTGGAAGCCGTGTTGCCCATGCTCTCCTACGATTTGCCGATGGGCGTCAATGCCAATATCTATGCAGGAGCTGGGTATTTGCTCGTGCGTCCGGGTGAAGCCACGGTGTTGGGCGATCGCGATGGCCCAGTGTTCAATGCAGGAGCTGAAACGGCACTAAACCAGCGCATTATTCTGTATGGAGATCTGCGCTATCGCCCGGTGACGGCAGTGGGGGAAGACCCCGTTCGGGTGCAATTTGGCATGGGGCATCGGTTCTAACGGATCGGGCAGGCCGCTGCCACCGAATGGAACAGGACGTGTGCATTGCGTACGCCGTCTTGCTACATCAGTCCTATGTAATATGAGTTCGATCGCGTGATTTTAGCCCCGCGCTGCAAGGCTGAAACCACGCAAAATCTTGCTTCTCACGGCTCGGAAAGCACGGCTTGATATCAATTCCGAAAATTTGGGCTACAAATGGGGGGCAAGGGGGCTTTGCCACCTTGTGGGGAACTGCGTTCCCCACCCCCCTCCTCAAACAATCCGTCGTTCTGATTTAGAGAATTGATATGAGGCATTGGGAGAACTGACGGCTGTGGAACTAAAACGGTATGATGGGACCCGCGTCGATGAGACGTTCTACCCAGCGTACTGCTATCTTGCAGCGCAACGCCATCGATCGATACATCATGTCAATCTGTAAAGCGCAGGAAGCGCTGATTTAAAGTCTGATTGTTGTGGAGCTCTGGTACAGCTAGGGCTCTACAACAATGATGGCCCTCACCCATTCAGCACGTGCAATATGCCTCTGCCTCGCCGTTCCTTTAAGCTGTCTGCCAAATCGCTGCTGCAGTGGGGCGTTGTCGGAGGCGCGCTGTTTTTTTTGCTGAAGGCATTTGGCGATCACTGGCAGGAGGTTGCCACGATTCGTATTGATGCGGCGGGGTGGGTGTGGGTGGCGATCGCCCTTCTCACCACGCTGGGCGCGCACCTGTGGAGTGGCTGGGTATGGAGCTGGATTTTGCGTGAGCTTGGGCACCCGGTGCCAGGGCGATGGGCCATGCAGGTCTATTTAGTGACCAATATTGCGAAGTATCTCCCAGGCAATGTGTGGCATTTTTATGGGCGCATCACGGCGGCTCAGGCTCGGTCGATAGGCGTGGGGGTGGCAATTCTGAGCGTGGTGCTAGAAGCCCTGTTGATGGCGGCGGCAGCTCTAATGGCGGCGATCGTCGGGCTGCCCAGAGTGGGCTGGCTGTTGCAGGGGTTGGCCTTGGCGATCGCCCTGCTTGCCATTCATCCCCGCTTGCTCAACCCGGTGCTAAGCCGGCTCAGTCGTAGCAAAGCCAAAGGCGTGTCGTCTAGCCTAAATGCGCCACCTGCGCATTCGTCTCGTGAAACCGCCACGCCCCTCGCGTTGGCACGCTACCCCCTCAAGCCCCTGCTGGGAGAACTGGGCTTTTTTGCATTGCGGAGTGCTGGTTTTTTGGGCATTGTGGCCGCGCTTCATAGCCTAACCCTAGCCAACCTGCTACCTGTGATGGGTGCGTTCAGCATCGCTTGGCTGTTGGGATTGGTGATACCGGGCGCACCAGGCGGTATTGGAGTATTCGAGGCAACGGCGATCGCCCTGCTCCAACCGAATCTTTCACCTGGCATTGTGCTAGGCGCTGTTGCCATCTATCGTCTTGTCAGCACCGCAGCAGAGGCCTTGGGCGCGGCGATTGGGGTTGCCATTCGGTCGAGGCGCACACTCGGGTAACCGCCTTGAGAAATCGCTGCTATCGCCAGTAGCGCTTGCCAGTGTAGAACACGCCAATCATCAATCCGACTAGCGTAGTCCCCTCGACATTCATCAGCGTGGGCAGTGGAAACAACTGTCGTACCCAGAGCATGACCGCCAATGTTCCGATCAGCGCCCACATCACGCCAAGGCTAATAAAAATATCGTTGCGGAAGCGTTCTAGCATCACTAGGGCGATCGCCCCAATGCCAATGCCAACGGCGACCGCCAGCACAATACCCAGCGGCGGCGTGGCCAGCAGCAAAAACGACCGCAGCAGCGACTGGTTCTGCGACATTGCAACGGCTAGCAGGACTTCCATCCCACCTACGATCAGCACTGTCACACCCGCAATCTGAAATAGGGGCAACCACGGCAGCTGCTTTAGATTTTGAATCGGATCATTCATTTATGTAGGCCTGGAATAGGTGCAAATCTTAGCGTTTTGGAAGCTCTCAAACCCCTGTCTCAACATTCTGAATCGGATACACGTCCGTTGATGCGATAAATGCCGAGAGTCGGTCTGTCACGCCCGTCTCATTCCCCGAAATATAACAGCTATCTCTACGGTAAGACAAAATCTGGTGGCGCAGATTCTCGGCTGGGCGGCTATTCCACCCAGTTCTTTGAATAAGCGTTGATAGATTCATCAAGAGGCGATTCTGGGATGAATGATCCAGTCAGCCGACCACCAGCAGCCGATTCACCAAGCGGCTGATTCAACCGCATTACCCGTCAAGCTGGCTTGCCGCTAGAGAGGGGAGTGCGCGGTCTAACTGGAGTGCTTATATCGTGAGCTGGTGGCTAACGTCTAGCACGTGTTCCCGAGCCCAGACATCGGCTGCAATGATGTCATCCAGACTGGGGGTGCTGCGGTTTTGGGATTGATGGCGATCGCACGCGGCTTCGATCAGATGGGGAATATCAAGGAACCCAATCTTTTCCTGCAAAAACAGCGCGACGGCCTGCTCATTGGCGGCGTTGAGCACGGCAGGCATGGAGCCGCCTGCACGGCCTGCGGCATAGGCCAACTGCATGCAGGGATATTTGTGATGATCGGGTTCGCGGAAGGTGAGCTGAGCACACTGCACCAAATCCAGTCGGGGCCAATCGGTGGGGGGGCGGTCAGGATAGGCCATCGCATACAGAATGGGCAATCGCATATCGGGCAGCCCCAGCTGGGCGAGCACCGACGTATCTTGCAGCTCAATCAGCGAATGGATGATGCTTTGGGGATGGATAACGATGTCGATGTGGTCATAGCCCACCCCAAATAGGAAGTGCGCCTCAATGACCTCTAGCCCCTTGTTCATCAGCGTGGCGGAATCGATAGTGATCTTGCGCCCCATCGTCCAGTTGGGGTGCTTGAGCGCATCCGCAACGGTCACCGTCGGCAGCTTTTCCACTGGCAAATCGCGAAATGCCCCGCCAGAGGCCGTGAGCAGCACCCGCCGCAGCCCGCCCTCTGGCACCCCCTGCAAACACTGAAAGATAGCAGAGTGCTCTGAATCGGCAGGCAGCAGCTTCACCCCATGCTGTTGGATCAACGGCAGCACCACAGGTGCGCCTGCAATGAGGGTTTCTTTATTGGCTAAGGCTATATTTTTGCCAGCTTTGATGGCAGCAATGGTGGGCAGCAACCCTGCACAGCCGACAATGCCGGTCACGACTACCTCGGCATCGCCATAGCGGGCGACTTCGACGACGCCCGCTTCGCCCGCTAAGAGCGTGGGGGGATGGTCAAGATCGGCGATCGCCGCCTGCACAATTGGCAGCTGCGTCTCATCGCAAATGGCCGCAATCTGAGGCCGAAACTGCCGAATTTGCTGGGCCAGCATCTCGCCATTACGCCCTGCGGCTAGCCCCACCACTCGAAACTGCTCGGGAAACTCACTCACAATATCCAGAGTTTGAGTGCCAATGGAGCCGGTTGAACCAAGCAGGGTAATCGCTTTCACAATCGCTCAAGAATTCAGCCTCTCCACTATAGAATGGCGCGGGGCACTTATTCTTAATCGCCCAACGCCAGCCCAGAGCTGGATCGGTCAGCTCTGGGCTGGCGTTGGGCATAGAAGACGCCTAGGAATAGGGCGATCGCATAAATCACCACTCCCAGACTATAGGCCAGGCTACCAATGGCCTGATCCTGCGGCAGCAAACGCAACTCCAGTAAGATAAAGTGCCAGTCATGCATCACGCCCTCGCCGCCGAGCAGGGGCAGCAGTCGCTCCTGAGCGTCTTTAATGTAGATCGATACGTCCCAAAAGTTTTCGCCCGTCCAGCAGAGCGCAACGGCTCCGGCGTAGTGCTGTTTGGTGTAAAAGAAATAGCCACCAAGGCCAGCAGGCACCAAAATCTGCATGAGCGAGCCGCCCAGCAAGTGCATCAGCCGACCAAACAGCATAAAGATGACGTGGCCTGCTTCGTGAAAGATCAGGTTAACGCCGTGGATAAAGGCAGTCAAAAAACTGGTGCCATTAATAAAATCACTCACGGTGTAGTGAGGCGCGCAGGTGACGCCATACACCAGCAGAAATGCGATAAAGCCTAGCTTTAGTGGGTCAAACCGAAAGGTCCAGCGGTTAATGGGGGCGTCGCTCAGATGGAGGGGCATCGACAAGGGCACGACTGCAGTCCACACCGGATGAGTTGACCCAATCGCTTGCGCCCGCAACTCAACCTGGGTGAAGGGGTGCGGCTGCCACTGCTCTAGCTCGGGCAACAGGCAGACTAAGACCGCAGATTGGTTGGGTGCGATCGCCCCACGCAGCACCAGTTGCAGTCGTTGCTCTTGCACCCGCACATGCACGGTTACACCCTCGGGGTTCAGCACCTGCTGCAGCCGCTGGGCGATCGCCCGTTCGTGGCCTTGGCGAATTTGCGCCAGCTCAGTGATCGTCATAGAGCCTATCCATCCCAGCGTTGCGCCTCTCTCTATCCGTGAGGCTTTAGTTTGAGAATGCCCATATTTTGGGAGCGATCGCCCTAGGCGATACTGCCCCGCTTTCGGGCTTCTTTGTAAGATGTACCGATGTTGGTGATGCCCGCCCGGATCATCTGTTGCTCTAGCAGGGCAAAAAACCGGGTGCGATCGCCCCCCCGCACCACTGCCTGGTTATGTGCCTCTGCCAGTGCCACCGGATAGCCATACCCCTTTTGTACCTGAGCCAATGTCAAACTCAGCGCCATGTCGAGCAATGCGGCATCCTCTGCAACCCAAGCGGGCATATCGAGTCGGGCAATTTCGGCCCCCGTGTGGACATAGCAAAAATAGACCCGATGCTCGCCATAGCACTCCAAAATCTTGGCAGAGCTGCGCCACAGAGCACTGCGCTGCCCCGGTTGCAGCACCAGCCCCCACAGTGCCGTATCTCGCAGAGGCGCGACGACTTGGCAGGGGGCTGTGTCGGTTTGGCCGGGGCAGTGGGTGGCGCAGTCTGGCTCGGGCTTGGGGCAGGTGTGCAGTCGCAAAAAATTCAGCGCCTCGCCGCTGCGGGCCGCGCTCAAGTAGCCCACCAGTGGCACCCGCAGCTGGCGCAGTTGCTCCCACGCCTCCAGCATGGGCAACAGGATGCGATCGCGCGCCTCCGTTGGCAATGGTTCTAGAAACCAGTGGGTGAGAGAGCCATCGACCATCGCCAGCGTGGGAGTAGGTGCAGCTGTCGCAGGCGGTATCCCTACCGGAGAGGTGGGGCTCGCGCGACGAGAACCAGTAGACGGCAACGACTGAGACGCGTGCAGAGCAGCCTGCATTTGTGTCTGCTGCGCGGCAATCCCTTGGGCTAAATCTGCCAGCACTGTCGCTTCTGACGCGGTACGTCGATAGCCCATCCACTCCTCAGTGCCGATTCCCCACTGGCGCGCCCCATACAAATCTTCAGCCTGGTAAAACACCTCGGGCAGGCTATCCAGCAGGGGATGGCGATTTTGCCCGTAGTGCAGCGCCACACGCCCCACATTAATCAGATAGCAGTAAGCAATCTCGTGATGGCTAGGGGCAATTTGAGAGCCGTCTGTGGCTAAAACGGTGTGATGGGCAGGCGCTGTGGCAAGGGAAATGCGCGTGTTTAAAGGCTCTACCGGACGCGCTGCGGCAAACCCCAAGCGATCGCCCCACTGGGTTTGCAACGCCACCAGTTCGGGTTGGCGATCGCTCGCCTGCTGCAATAGCTGCTGTGCGAGATCCAACCGCTGCCGCGCTGCTGCCGCCTCATCGGTTAAGTGCTGACCAATATTTTGAAGTTGTCGGGCCAGCTTAAGCAAATCAAGCATTAGGATTCACAGTCCCAAATCACAGCCCAATCCTACCGCAAAAATCACTAAATAATACACCTGTTCTGGCACCCCTGGCTAAATCCCTATTCAACGTCAATTTGGTAAACCCTCACTACCGCTCTGTCCGCATCGCAGGCAGAACGGGTTAAACATCAGCTAGGGGTAATAACCGCAGGCATATTGAGGGATTGAGCTTATCCCGAACTCCGGGGGGTAACGTTCAATCGCGTGATTCAAAAACGAGTTGAGTTACGGCTTGAATGCCCAATACCCCTTGATGTGATTGCGCATTGCGCATGGCACATCAAAGGATTAAGTTTATTCCGAACTCAAGTTGTGATAGGCGTTTAACGTCGGTACGACAGCGTTTGCACAATGTGCAAGGCCCGGTTGAGTTCAGGCACGAGCAAGTGCGCTTGGGGAATTTGGTTGTGGTGCAGATGTTGCTCTAGGCGGGTAGCGATCGCCTGCAACGTTAGCGCCCCCACATTCGCGCTCGCACCCTTAAGCTGATGAATGGCGTGAAGTGCTGTGGAATAATCACCCTGGGCGATCGCCACACGCAAGGTAGACAGATGATTTTGGCTATCGGTAATAAAAATCTGCAATAGCTCAGCCATAAACTCAGCACTGCCATCTGCCAGGGCTTCTAGGTAATGCCAGTCGAGATGGGGTGAGCGAGAATCTGGCGCATCAAAATGGGCAGAGGTTGGTGGATTAGCATGATTGAGCGGTTGATTGTCCAACGCACCGCATAGGTCAGCATGTGGCAATACCATAACTCTCTGCATTCTAAGGTTCCCTGATTAGTCGATGCCCGAGATGACTCGTGAATATAGTCTGCCCAGGTATAAATTGACTGCACCATCCTGCAATCGGCTTTGTTAATGCTTCATTGAAACTTTATGCAGGGATTGGCCTGTAGAAGCGATGCATTGCATCCCCAGCACTCAGCATCTCCAGATCGATCTCACAGGGAAACACGCCAAAATTGTAGGAGCCGACCCCCGTCCATCGTTACAAGAGCAAGCTGATGCCATGCAACCGAAAACCTTAGGTCTTGTGCTGGTAACGGCAGCCTCTAAAGCAGAGGCAGAGGCGATCGCCCAGCACCTTGTCACCCATCATCTAGCGGCCTGCGTCAGCCTGCAGCCGATTCATTCTATCTATAGTTGGCAAGACACCCTGCATCACGACGACGAATGGCAGTTGGTGATTAAGACCGACTTGGGGCTGTTTGCAGATATAGAAGCCGCAGTGCGGGCGATCCATTCCTACGATGTCCCCGAAATTGTAGGGATTCCCTTCACGGTTGGCTCTCAGGATTACCTGACTTGGGTTGCGAGCCAAACCCAAGCTCCATGAAGCCCAACGTCTGAGGCGTCGGGCTCTCCTCCAGATTAGCGGTGATGAAGGGAGAGGCGATCGCTCCTCACCCAACTCAGTCTTCAGAGCACCATACATTAAAAGATTGGCTTACCTATTTGAGGTTCAATTAGAAAACCTTATTTTGTAAAATTCGATACTTTTTCTGGCTATGATTTAAGAATCAGAAAATGTCACTGATAGGGAGTCCGCACAAATTGACGTCACGTTTTTTACACGGATGGGCCACGTCGTGCCCTTCCTCTAAAAAAATCCCAGTCTGTTTAACGGACTATCCCCAAGTCGGTATCACAACACGGTATCTTTCACCAACCTGAGTTCGGGTTAAGCCTCGGGCTAAAATCTCTACAGATTATGTCTAGAGCCTTTATTTGCCAGTGTTTTCAGCGATTAAGCTTTGAATGTCTTTCTCAACAAGCCTTGCCATTGAGAATTTCTCATTGCCAAGCCTTATTGAGAGAGTTAAAGAGCTGGCAAATTAGTGCTACTGACTATCCTCAAGGGTTTCAGCGATTTCTTATCCCGACTTCAGATTCTATTAAGCCTCGCTTTTAAGACTTGGCACAGAACCTACGTGAGCACTCAAGCCAATAGGAGAACGTAACCATGGCAGATTTTGACTGTGATATTCCTATCCCGTCTAATCCACAGGAACTGGATCAAGCTGTTCAGGTTTACAAAGATCGCGACTTTGACGAGAAGGAGCTGTTTTGTCGCTGGCAGGCCATCCGCGACGCATCCCTAGAACATCCGCGACAGCTTGAGGCGGATCACATTCCAGGTGACGATAGCTACTAACGGTCTAACGACAGCTCTGGCTCAAAGACTCGGCGATTGGGATGCGTGCAAGCCTGCGATCAAGTAGGAAGGTTGTGCGCAAACTCTCAAAGGCTCTGATTTGCAGAATGTGGTGCTAGCGATCGCCCGTAGCGATTTCGCTGAGTTCTACCACATTGCCATCGGGGTCGCAGATAAACAGGGCTGCACGACCCGATGCACTGCGCTGCACGGCATAGCCCTCAGCCACCAGTCGCAACTCTATTGCAGCTAAATCAGACACCCCCAGCGCCAAGTGAGGATTCCGTCCCCACTTGGCGCTGTTTTGCATAGAGGCAGCATAGTCGTCTTGCTGAATAAGATGAATCTGCACGGCCCCTACCTGATACCAAGTACCGGGAAACCGGAGCGATCGCTCCACCTGCTGCAACCCCAGCACCGTGCCGTAGAAATTCTCAGCTTGGTCAAGTTTTGACACCAGAAGGGCGCTATGGAGGTACTGAATTTCTGACATAGAACACTACTTAGACGGGCGATCGCCAGCATAGCGCATTCGGTTTGAAGGCAGCTGACGCAGACATTGCCGTGAAGTTGCGAAATAGGTTCGCGTAACTATCGACTTTGCCGTAGCGGCTGCAGTCAAGAGAGCCAAACCTGCACTAGGGGCCCTGACGCGACCTGTTCATCACCGATGCTGTCATTGATATGCAGTCATATCTCGACGTGAGCCTACTTACATACGCAATCAACATGTGTATAAAAAATAACGCCTGGTTTTTGAGCCTGCTTGCACCGCACAAGACCGTTTCGCTGGGTTTGGGCTGTAGAAATACGACTAAAAGCAAATAGGTTAGTGCGATCTATGCGGATATTCTGAGGCAAAGACAAGATAAAATACGGATTTTTTATATTGTTTTATGTTGCTAATATGTCAATCACTGGGGGAATACAAGGTATATAGCGGCATCCAACCATGGCACCAACGACAGTGAACGTGTTCAATAACCCCGTAGACGAGCTGATCAATCGTATTCTTGCGGAGCGACGAATTACTCGCGCTGATCAAGAGCGCTTTATGACGGCACTGCTGTCTAAGGATCGACTCAGCGACCGCGAGCGCACCCAGATCGACCGACTGTTCGATGCATTGCGAGCCGGGCGCATCCGTGTGGTGGATTGATGTCTGTTTCCTTTACTAACGCCAACGCACTACCCGTGCAGTTTAGATAGCCACCCCTGCCGAGTCTGCTTCGGGTGCCGCGAGGGTGGCATAGCGATGAGCCGCGCTGATCACGTGCGCAATGTCTTGAGGTGAGGTGTTAAATGCAGTGACTAGGCGCACCATGATTCCGGCTGAACAGGTTTCATCACCCGGCCATTGATAAAATTGAAAGCCCTCTTGGGTCAACCCATCAATGATGGCTTTGGGCATTGTCAGAAATAATTCATTGGCCTGCACGGGATGGCAAAACTTCACGCCTGGGATAGCGGCTAGGCCAGTTGCCAGTTGCTTTGCCATCTGGTTTGCGTGGGCTGCATTGTGCAGCCATGAATCATGCGTGATGTAGGCGGAGAGCTGCGCCGACAAAAATCGCATTTTAGAGAATAAATGACCGCTGCGCTTGCGGCGAAAGTCAAAGCCTTGAGCCTGGTCTGGGTTGAAGAAGACGACGGCTTCAGCGGCCATGGCGCCGTTTTTTGTGGCTCCAAATGACAGCACATCTACCCCGGCGCGCCAGGTGATATCCGCTGGGCTGCACCCCAGGCTGACGATGGCATTGGCAAATCGCGCTCCATCCATATGCAGCGCTAAATGATGCTCCTGAGCAACCTGGGCGATCGCCCCGACCTCGCCCATCGTGTAGACGGTACCGGCTTCGGTTGCTTGGGTAATGCTAACGGCGGCGGGCTGCACATGATGCACCACGCCTGCGCCACTGGATTGAAGGGCGATCGCCAGATCTGCTGCCGTTAGTTTGCCGTGTTTCCCCGGCAAGGTCGCCAGCTTGGCCCCTCCGGTATAGAACTCAGGGGCACCACATTCATCCACGTGAATATGCGCCTCGGCATGGCAGTAGATCGCACCATAGGGGGGCGTCAGCGCTGCCAACGCCAGCGCATTAGCAGCAGAGCCAGTCGCCACCGGGAATACCACCACATCCCGCTCAAATAACTCAGAAAACTGGGCCGTCAACCCTTGGCTGATGGCGTCGTTGCCATAGGGCATCGCGCTGCCGGCGTTGGCCGCCACCACAGCCGCTAAGACTTCGGGCGACATGGCGGTTACGTTATCACTGCAAAAATTCATAGCACCTAAGGATTGGCGTCGTTATGCGAAGGCGTTGCCGGACACAGCGTTGTGCAACAGACAAGGAGGCCAGTAATCTAAGTGGTTTAAACAGACCAGGATGCCTGCGGGAGAACTGTATCTCCACTGCAAACATCCTGCTGTTGCAACCTGATCTCGAATTCAGTGTTCCGAACCTTGTCCTGAACCTTTGCGCTAGCATCACCTAGCGGCTCAGCCGTTACTCTTCATCACTGCCAGTGACTCGAGATGAGGGAGAGGATTCTGCTGCATTGGGTGTGACGGGGCTAGCTGCTGGGTCATTGATGCTAGCCGCTGCCGCGTCAGGGTTGGCTATCTGATTAATTTCATCTTTATACTGTGCCGGGGCTAGCGTTGCGGCTTGCTCAAACAGGGGCTTAGCTTCCACATCTTGTCCCATCGTTTGCAGAATGATGGCCTTGCCTAGCACCGGACGGAAATCATCGGCATCGTTTTGGATGGCGTCGTCATAGATGGCGATCGCCTCTGGATAGCGATCTTGCTCTGCATAGACCTGCCCCAGCAACAACTGAACCGACGTCACATTGACACTGCCCTGCACGATCTGATTTTGCTCATCGGCACTCCGCAACGTGTCTTGCAATAATCCAATCGCCGCCTCTGGGCGCTGCTGCTGAATCATCAGCCCCACCAATCCCTGAAGCGCCTGCATATCGCCCGGACGCTGGGAGAGAATATCTCGGTAGGCACGCGCGGCCCCTTCGCGATCGCCCACCTGCTGCCGTGCCTGAGCCAGCAACACGGTATATTCAGTCTCTTCTGGGTTGAGTTCTGCCAGCTTTTCTAGGGGCTCAATGGCTTTCTCAATGTCGCCTTGGCGAATCCGCACGTCTAGCAATCCCTTAAGCGCCGCTTCGTTACCGGGCTCCCGCTGCAACACCAGCGCATAGCCTTTAGCCTGATCTTCTAGATCTGCATTGGCTGTAGTCGTTGCCGTAGCGCCGCTCGATTGTGGTGTGCGATTGCCCGCCTGCAACGCACCCAGAATGGGCATAAACATTAGCCCCAGAAAGGCCATCGCTGCCAGAATCAGGACGCTACTAAGCAGAATGCGGTTGCGCTTATTAAACACAGAATTACCCAAATTCGACAAAACTAGGAACCAAAACCAATACACAGAACCAATCTGACTCGACGGTGACTTGCATGCAGATAGCAAATAGCCGCTCTAAGAGTCTTAGTCAGCCAAACTCGTGAGAACACCACGCGTCGAGCAAAGATACCAATTAAGAGAAATCCCAACCTGCAGACCAACAAGCCGAATCTTAGCTGAATCTCAACAGATGCGCCAGACCACTACCCCTAGCGGAATAGCCTGATGCTATTGCCATTAGTAACACATTGTTTTGGCAATGGTGATCTGGATTATGTGGCTTTAGACGCATGAGCAGTCATGAATGCAGAAGAGGAGGGTTTCCTCATAATCCCCATTCGCAAACTTTAGGGATGGTTCGGCAACCTCTGCAGAGGGTCGGTTCTGATCATCGCGACTCTACACTGGGCGCTTGCGGCAGGATCACAAGCCCAAGCTACCGTCTCTTTTAGCGCCTTTCGACCTATTTGGCACGCTAGATTTAAGAATTTACGTAATTTTGTTCTAAATGTTTTCCTCCGCTGAAATCATCTAGAGATGCCTGATGGCTACTGTCTGGAACGTATAAACAAAGAAGAGCTATGCCACTTCAAGTGGAAAACGCTAAAACGAGTGCAAGCGGGATTCAGCGTGAATGCTAACCTAGTGTTTATCTTGAATCTGTCTGGTGCTGGTGGCACGTTGGGCTGGGCGATCGCTCTTTTCTAGAACTGGCAATGGAACTAGAGAAGGATGTTTAGCGTAAGTCCAACTGTGCGTAGGTGCGTCCATCTGTTGTGGGCTTTTATTGTTTAGCTCCTTCAACTCACCCAGTTCATCGCCTGCGATCTGCGGTATGAGTGCAATGCATCGAGCGCCGTTCTCCAGTCAGGATTAGGATCACTATGGATCAGCCGTCAGTCATCAGTTTGCCCATGGACTCCTCCACTGCACCTACACCACCCGACGGAATGCCACTCTCTCAGCCTAACACCGCCGCATCTGCGGCTCAATCTGCACTGTCTCTGTCACGGCAGCATCCTATTCCTCCGGCGAGTGAGCCACGGCAATACCGGGCGATTGGCTTGGTTCATGGCGTCTACACTCCAACTGAGGAGCAGTTTACTCGCGGGATGCTGACCACCACCGCTGACGGCACTGCAATTGACGCCGTGCTTTTAGGACGGGTCATGAGCCTGATTAAAAAGCATGTTGACTTAGATCAGCCCCATTTATGGGTGGTGTATCCCCGCACCCGCGAGAAGAACTATGACCTGCATGCGCAGATCGTGGGAATTTGGGAGCCGGATAATCTAGCTAAGACGGATGATGCCGAGATTGACGCCGAGGCGGCTGAGACAAAGCTGCAAGACGGGGGCGCTCAACGGTCTGCCGCCGCAGATGCCTCAGCCGAAAAGTCCACCACAAAAGCCCAACCCCCGGCCCGGCCCGTTGCCACTCCGCCTGCTAAGCCCCCGCTGAGGCCTGGTATGCCTCCTGCTACGCTGCCTCCTTTAAATGATGGCTTCTTCTCGATTCGGGGCGAGGTGCTGTTCCAGTCTGACGAGGAGGAACGCCTGATTGTGCGGATTCAGCAATCTCCTAAGAAGGCAGACCAGCCCGAAAAGGCATTTAAGCTGATCCTAAAAGGAAAGCTTCAGGGCAAAACCGTCGGCTATTTTTGGGATCTCACAGTGCAACGAGAAGGCAATCTGCTGGTGGTGCAAGATGCCACCCTGATTGGGCTGGTGCCACCTCGCAAGAAGAAAGCTGGCGAGCTTGGCGAGGGCGATCGCCCTCGATTCAAAAAACCTTGGAAGAAACCGTCGCGAGAAGGCGATGCACCCCGCAGTGGTAGACCTGAACGCGCACCCACGCCACGCCCGCGGGATGGCCGAGAAGCCCCTCCCAAACCCACCCGGCGAGTCGATCGCACCCCGACAGACCGCAACCAGACTGACTCGGCGACCTAGGGGCTGTCATCAATTAGCCTCTGATGTCCCAGAAAGCAACGTTCACAGCCCCTAGCTTAGTTTTTGGGTCGGGCGTGGCAACGCTCATAGCATAAAGCTTTTGGTCGGAATTGATGGCACGCCCTAGGGACAGCGCCAGCTAGGCGAAACCACTCGATGCTCGGTGTGATGCGACCTCTGCACCGCGAGGATGGCATCACATTCCCTGAGTTCTCCTTTAGCGACAGGTTTAGGCAGGGCGATCGCCCGCCTATGCTAAATCTAGTCATCAATTACGGCTGTGCGATCGAGCAGCAACAGATCTCGCAAGGCACTCGTATCCAACTCAGTCAGCCAGCTTTCGCCCGTGCCGACAATGTTTTCAGCGAGGGCTTTCTTTCCTTCAATGAGGTCGCTGATGCGTTCTTCTAACGTGCCAGTGCAGATGAATTTGTGAACCTGCACATTGCGAGTTTGGCCGATCCGAAACGCACGGTCGGTCGCCTGATTTTCTACGGCGGGGTTCCACCAGCGGTCGAAGTGAAAGACATGGTTAGCACGGGTGAGGTTGAGCCCTACCCCCCCCGCCTTGAGAGAAAGGATGAACAAGCGTGGCCCTTGGGGATCATTCTGGAACCGATCCACCATGTCCTCTCGCTGTTTTTGGCTGCTGCCACCGTAAAGGAATAAGACCTCTTGCTGAAACTGCTTCGTTAGATAGGCCTGTAGCCAGGTGCCCCAGGTTGAGAACTGGGTGAAAATTAAGGCGCGATCGCCCTCGGCTAGCAGTTCTTCCAGCATTTCTGCCAAGCGCAGCAGTTTGCCTGAGCGTGCCAAAAACGAGTCCGGCTGCTGGTGCAGTGCTAATGGAAGTTTGGCTGCCGCCGATTTAGCTGATTTAGCTGACTTAGGCAACTCATCTGGCGACTCATCTTCCTCTAGGTCTGCGAGGTCAGAGGTTGCGGTGAGTAAATCGGGATGGTTGCACAACTGCTTAAGCCGGGTCAGCAGGGCTAAGATTTTGCCCCGCCGCTGGATGCCATCTGCGTCGTCGATCTCTGCTAGGGCTTTGTCTACTAATGCCTGATACAGCGAGGCCTGATCGGTAGACAGGCCGCAAAACACATTCATTTCCTGCTTTTCGGGCAGGTCTTGAATAATGGCGCGATCGCTCTTTAAACGTCGCAGAATGAACGGCTGAACGAGCGATCGCAGCGTTTTCAGCGAATCCGTATCGCCATAGCGCTCAATGGGCACCGCAAACCGCCGTTGAAAGAAGTTGCGCGGCCCCAAATAGCCCGGGTTAAGGAAATCCATAATCGACCACAGTTCTGACAGGCGGTTCTCTACAGGAGTGCCCGTCAGCGCAATGCGAAACTCAGCCTCTAGCTCGCGCACCACTTTTGACTGGCGCGCCTCAGGATTTTTGATATTCTGCGCTTCGTCTAGCACAATGCCTTGCCAGGTGACGCTTTTCAGCTCATCTTCATCTCGGTAGACGAGTGCATAGCTGGTAATTAGCAAGTCGATCCCCTTTAGCGCCGTTTTGAACGGTCGCCCCTGGGGACGCTTGTCGCCATGGTGAATGGCAACGGCGAGAGACGGCGCAAACCGCTTCACCTCGCGCGCCCAGTTGCCCAGCACGGAGGTGGGGCACACGAGCAATACGGGATGGGTGAGCGCGTCCTGCTCCTTAAGGTGCAAGAGCAGCGCAATAAATTGAATAGTTTTGCCCAAGCCCATGTCGTCGGCCAAGCAGGCGCCTAGCCCCCAGCGCTGCAGAAACGCCATCCAGGCTGCGCCGCGCTCTTGGTAGGGGCGTAGATCGCCCTGAAAGCCTGCTGGGGTGGGGAAGGGTTCTAAGCTTTGATTGCCCTGGGTTAGGGCGTTGATCAAGTCTTGCAGCGCGCCCGACGCTTCAAAACTGAGCACCGGAAGCTTTTCCATCATCTGGGTATCGCCTGTGCTGATGCGCAACGCATCTTCCAACGACAGGTTCATCTGGTCTTTGCGGCTGGTAAAGAAGGCCTGTGCGGCGCGAATATCCTGCGGGCGCAGTTCTACCCATTCCCCATTAATTTCGACCAAGGGGGTGTTGAGCGCCACCAAGCGCTCAAATTCTGCTTTGGAGAGCCGTTGCCCGCCAATCGTCAGTTCCCACCGAAAGTTGAGCAAACTCTTGAGCCCTAGCCCCTTGCCCGCCTTGGGCGGCTCGGCCTGAACGCTTAACCCCAAGCGATTGGCCCAGCCGCCTTGGGTAGCTAGGCTGGGTGGCAGCACCACGCCAATGCCGCCATCCTGCAGGCGCTCAGCGGTGCTTTTGATAAAGTCGTAGACCTGATGGGGATCGATTGGGCAAGATTCGGGCTGCTGTACCTGGAGGCTTGTCTCCAACACGGGATAGAGTCGCGAGGCCACCCCCAGTCCCGCCAGTAGGGTTTCCTGGGGCTGCTCAAGGGTGCGGCCCTGAATCTCTAGCTGATCGACTGGATTTTGCCAGAGCGTGTGTGCCGGAACGATCAGGCTGGGATCATCGTTGGCTTGGAGGCCATAGTGCAGCAGCCAGTGGGGCGTGTTGCTGGCAGGAGGTTCTAAGGTCAGGCAGGTGCGAAATGCCGTGAACTGCTGAGAGAGCTGCCGCTGCAGCGGGGTATGCCATTGATGGATGAGGGATTCTAACCGCTCTAGGGCCGGTTCTGGGGGAAGCTGCGGAGAGCCAACCAGGCTCAGCAGCCACGTGCGCAGAATTGCGTCTTTGGGCAGGATGGGAGGTGTGGGCTGCTGCTGGGCGATCGCTCCTCTCACTTGGGCATCTATGGCCGCATTCAGAAAGTGCAGCAGCAGATCGCGCGGGGCGGGCAGGGCGGGCACCGCTGCCCCGTGGGCGATCGCGCCGTAGGTGCAACAGGCAAGCGGCATGCGCTGCGTAAACAGCAGCCGCCGCTCTTGGTCAATGCTGCTGTCGAGCAGGGCATACCACATGGATTGCGGGATGGACTGCGGGGTGGATTGCGGAGACTCGGGCTCTGAACGCAGGCCGGGTAAAAATTTGGAGCGCGACAGCACATCCAAGCTCCAGCGCGCGACATGCGACCAGTAGCGCAGGTCGCTGCCCACAAAGGCGACATCTTGCCCCAGAGTCGCGAGCGGCAATGAGTTGAGTAAGGCGATCGCCTCTAAGGGCTCTAGGGCGATCGCCTCCACCTGCCACGACCGCAACTCCAACACCTGCGGTGGGGCCGCCTCCGACTCAGTCTCTGGCTCTAGATCGGTCTGAACGGAGTAGCAGGGTAAACAGGTTACTTTTTTAGTGCGGCGCTTGGGCACAAGCCGCCAGGTGGGCAGAGCAATGGGGAGCGATCGCCACCGCTCGGTCGCGCCCTCCCGTGCTGCTAACTCTGCCGAGTCTCCGTTAGCAGCACGGGAGGGTTTGGATAGTTTGGATGGTTTGACAGAACTGGATTTAGTGGCCCTACGCTGCGCCCCTACGGGCTCTGCTAGGGGCACCGCCGCCACCTCCCAGCGCAGATGATGAGACTGAACGAGCGATCGCAAAAATATCAGCAGTTCCTGCCGCGACATCGCCAATGGATGTGGTTCGATCGTATCGGGGGCGATCGCCAAGGGCGTCACTCGACGCCAGGTTTCTCCCCACACCACAAACTGCCCTGCCCCATCCCCATCAGCAGACTCCGCCGGCAGAGACTCCGGCTGAGGATGAAATTGAGGCACCCAGCTAGCGTGTAAAATCGCCATGCAAATCCAGCACAGTGATCCCTAAACAACTCAGACAACCCCGGTCAGACGACCTCGGCCAGTGCAGCTCATCAGCGGTTGAGTGAAGGCCCTGAACTGCCCTCTGAGACAGCCGCCTAGATACACTTCATCACCGCCGATGGGGAGACTAGAGGAACCGTAGCGCTGGAGACGCAACGCTGCGATTGTGCGATCGCTCCAAAAATTAGAGCCAATGTCCAATTCAATGTCCACTGCTTCTCAGCCCATAGACCAAGAATCTGCCCAGCCAACCTAACGGGCAAGACGGTGCAAACACTGGCAACATTGTACATCTGGCCTTCCAAAAGCCGAGCCAGCGCACCAGGGCAGTCATATAGATTCACATTTAGCGTGCTACGGAGGTTCGGTAAACCCAATCGTTAGGCGCTGCGAATCTCTGTCCACAGGTCATCATACAGTTGCGTTGCCTCACCCACGGGCGCAATCCCCTCACACGTGCTCAGCACATCTTCGCCTGGGAAGAGCTTGTCGTTGTCTTTCAGCTCATTGGGCAGTTGGTCAAAGGCGTCCTGATTGGGCGTCGCAAACTTCAGCTGTTCTACCGCAAAGGCCGCATTCTCAGGCTCCATCATAAAGTTGATCCAGGCATAGGCTGCTTCAGGATTGGGTGCCGTTTTGGGAATCACCATAGCGTCCGTCCAGACCGAACTGCCGCTAGCGGGAATGATGTAGGACAAGTTGGGGTGATCACTGGGCAAAGCATTGCCCACGATGGAATAGGTCATACACAGCCGCAAATCGCCGTTGATGAGCCGATCCTCCCAGCCAAACGACTCAAACGCACGCACTGCTGGGCGTAGTTCCTTCAGCTTGTCGGCAGCGGCGCGAATTTCATCCTCACTGGTGGAATTGTAGGAATAGCCCAAGGACTTGAGGGCCGCGCCTATGGTTTCTCGAGGGTCGTCTAGCAACGTAATCTGGCGATTGAGAGCACTGCGATTGTCCCAAGCAAAGTCCCAATCCTCTGGTCCGGGGCTAAGGCGGCGGGTGTCATAGATATAGCCGGTGGTGCCCCAGCTCACAGGCACGCTGTGGGCATTGCCCGCATCGTAGAGGGGGTCTTGCCACCGCTGACTGAGGCGATCTAGCCCTTCCAATTGGCTGTGGTCAATTGTGGCCAACAGGTCGAGCTCCAGCATCTCCTGCACCATGTAGTCCGAGGGGTAGAGGATGCTGTATTGTCCTCCGCCACCCGCCAACATCCGCGCCAGCATCGCTTCGTTCGCTTCATAGATATCCACCACGGTTTCAATGCCCGTGCGTTCTGTAAACCGAGCAAACACGTCGTCGTTGGCGTAGTCTGCCCAGGTGTAAATGTGCAGGGGCTCATCGGTCGCGGCTGGTGCATCCGGTGCGTCGTCTGAACTGTCACCCGGTGAGGATGCAAGGCGCTGCTGGCAGTTGGTCAACGCGACCCCAGAGAGTGCCGCTAAGGAGTATTGCAGAAACCGCCGCCGGGATGGACGGATCTTGGGGTTGCGTCGATAGCTCATGGGAATAGACCTCACGGGTGAAACACTTCGGGAAAAATTCGGACACCGTTCAACCTGTCCGGGTAGGGATAGGGTTCAGAGCGGTGCCTCTGAGGCTTAGATCATCCGGCCTTATTTTATTTTTATAAACCCTAGTGTAAGCCTGAACGGTTAGATGCCGAACTCGCCCCGATTTTGGTTCTCAGTGCTAGCTGCGATGCCATTCTGTAACGCCACCGGGTTTGTCGATGAGGGTAATGCCCTGGGCGTTGAGGGTGTCGCGGATGCGATCGCCCTCCGCAAAGTTCTTCGCCTGCTTGGCTGCTCGCCGCTGTTGAATCAGCGTCTCTACCGCTGCATCCGTTAATCCCTCGGGCTCTTCTGGCGTAGACCCGGCGGCATCGGCAGCAGCCTCCAAGCCAAGCACCTGCGATAGCACCACAAGAGTCTGCCATTGATGCCGCAGCGCTTCCCCATCGGCTAGGGTTTTGCCCTCATGCACCAGACGGTTACCTTCTTTTTGGAGCGCTTTGGCTAGCTCAAACAGGGGTGCTAGCGCGAGCGGCGTATTCAGGTCATCATCCATTGCGGTGATGAATTGGCGCACGGGCGCTGTCTCTTCAGCTATGCGCATGGCGGCAGGGTCACCCAAAGAGGGATCGGCATCACTGCCCCAGCCCAGCGCATTCCCAAAGCGGTGCCCAAACTGGAGGCCTTCTTGCAGCGTGTGCCAGGAGTTTTGGGCTGCGGCGATCGCCCCGTCTGTAAAGTCAATCGGCTTGCGATACTGCGCTTGCAGCACAAATAGCCGCAGCACCATCGGTTCCACCCCTCCCTCATCCAGCAGGGTGCGAATCATGGTGAAGTTGCCCAGCGACTTTGACATTTTCTCGCCACCGATGTTGACGAAGCCATTGTGCAACCAGTAGCGGGCTAGCGGCTGGTGCTGCGCGGCCTCCGACTGGGCAATTTCGTTTTCGTGATGGGGAAAGACTAAATCCTGACCGCCCGTGTGGATATCGATGGTTTTGCCGAGTTCTTCTCGCACCATCACCGAGCATTCAACGTGCCAACCGGGGCGACCATTGCCCCAGGGCGACTCCCACTCGGGTTCACCCGGTTTGGCCGCCTTCCACAGCGCAAAATCCATGGGATGGTGCTTTTTTGTGGCTTCGTCATCCACCCGCCCGCTCGCGCCGGCTTCCATCTGGTCGAGCTTGCGCCCCGACAGCTTGCCATAGCTCGGAAAGCGCTCAACTGCGTAATAGACATCGCCCTCAGAGGCATAGGCATAGCCCCCGTCGATGAGCTGCTGAATAAACGCCACAATCTGCGGCACCACGTCTGTGGCTTTGGGATACCGAGTGGCGGGCATGACGTTGAGCCGCGCCATATCTTCTAAGTAGGCATCGCTGAAGGTTTGGGTGATTTGCTGCCAAGGCAAGTGGTCGGTGTGCGATCGCTTGATGATCTTGTCGTCGATATCCGTGAAGTTTTGCACAAAAGTCACGGCATAGCCGCGCCAAAGCAGATAGCGCCGCACCACATCCCAGGCGATATAGTTGCGCGCATGCCCTACATGAGAATAGTCATACACCGTCACACCACAGCAATACATCTTCACCTTGCCCGGTTCCAGCGGCTCAAACAGGTCTTTGCGACGGGTCAACGTATTGTAGAGATGCAGAGACATAGGGCAATCAGCGAAGGGGAAAAGAGAACTATGGGCCAGCGTGGCTAGAGCCAGCGCAATGTTAAAGAATAATTTAAGTTGATTACACAAGCAGCCATAAGATTCGTTTGGCTTGACCAGATACTGCCACAAAACCATACCCTGACTAGATTTCAGAAACTGCAGCGGAGGATATCTAAACTGCAGAATTAGCAAGAAACCCTGAAGCCTTGCACAACCGGTAAGCGCATACGCAATAATAAGGTTTAGCCCATAGCTGGACGAAAGTGTCAGATCACTGGCAGGGTCAGACCAGCAATCGGGTATCTCAATTATCTTCCGACACATCGAACCATCTCGCCATGTCTTCAGTAGCAACCCTTCAACCAGACAGTATGGAAGATTCCAAAGTGGGACTTCCTGTCACCATCATCACTGGCTTCTTGGGCAGTGGCAAAACCACCCTTCTTAATCACATCTTGTCCAATCAAGAGGGATTGAAAACCGCCGTTTTGGTGAATGAGTTTGGTGAAATCGGCATCGACAACGAGCTGATCGTCAATATGGACAACAGTGACGACAGCATGATTGAGCTAAGCAACGGCTGCATCTGTTGCACCATTAACAATGATCTCATTGATGCGGTCTATCGCATTCTGGAGCGGCAGGATAAAGTTGACTATCTGGTAGTAGAAACAACGGGCTTGGCCGATCCCCTGCCTGTAGCTCTCACCTTTCTCGGCACTGAACTGCGCGACATGACTCGGCTCGACTCTATCGTTACCCTAGTCGATGCGGCCAACTACAGCCTTGATTTATTTAACAGCGAAGCGGCCCACAGCCAGATTGCCTACGGCGACATTATTTTGCTCAACAAGTCTGATCTGGTCGATGAAGCAGATTTGGACTTGCTAGAAGTTAAGATCCGCGAGGTGAAAGAAGGCGCACGCGTCCTCCGCACGGTCAACTCTCAAGTGCCACTGCCGCTGATTTTAAGTGTGGGCTTGTTTGAGTCAGACCAATATTTTCAGCCCAAAGAGGGCGGACATGAGGGGCATCACCCCGATCATGACTCTCATGCCCATGGGCACGACGCGCACGACCACTCCGTCTGCGACCATGATCATGGGCATTGCGAGCATGAGCATGACCACGATAGTCATGCCCCCCACGATCATGCTCACCATGACCATATTCATCACGATGAGCACGCCCAGTATCATTCTGACCACCTGGCTATTGATGGGTTTACGTCACTCTCGTTCCAGAGCGATCGCCCCTTTGCCATCAAGGCATTTCAGAACTTTCTCGACAACCAGATGCCCGCCAACGTCTTTCGAGCAAAGGGCATCCTCTGGTTTGAGGAGAGTCCTCGGCGGCACATCTTCCATCTCAGCGGCAAGCGGTTCTCGCTCGACGACAGCGAGTGGAAAGGTACTCGCAAAAACCAATTGGTGTTAATTGGGCAAGGGTTAGACCATGATGAGTTGCGATCGCAACTCAACGCGTGTGTCTCTAATAGTTCACCAAGCCGCGGTATGGGCTTCTCTAAATCGCGCTAATGGCATGAATAGATGAGGTAGCATCGCGCTATTCGGTTTACCCCTGTGCCGGAACATCCTAATTAAAGGCTAAATGCCGTGAGATCCTTTCAAGACAAGAGCTCGCGGCATTTTTTGATGCTGTTCTAGATGCATCTGATATCAACCTAAGCCCCAAGACAACAGAGCGCGCCGCGAGAGAGCTTAAACCTTGGCGCAGAAAATTTACAAAAAGGGCTAGACATTTGCCTTAAAAATCTGGTACAAGTGTTCACGACTGGAGTAGTATATCTATATCAGCAAACTATGACCCTATGGAAAGCTTAACGAACGTCCAGCAGCAACTGTATGACTGGCTAGTTGACTACATTCGAGAAAACCAGCATTCTCCTTCAATTCGCCAAATGATGAAGGCGATGACGCTTAAATCGCCTGCACCGATTCAGAGTCGCCTTAACCATTTGCGCGAAAAAGGTTATATCGATTGGACGGAGGGCAAGGCTCGAACCATTCGAGTGCTCCATACTCCCGAGAAAGGCATTCCTATATTAGGTGAAGTGTTTGCCGGTGGCGCACTCGAGCCGGTGGTTGATGCGCCCGATTTTCTCGATATTTCTGGTGTAGAGCTGCGCCCCCAAGACTATGCGTTGCGCGTCACGGGCGACAGCATGATCGAAGCCATGATTGCCGATGGCGACATCGTGATTATGCGCCCTGTCCGCGAGCCCGATCGCCTTAAAAACGGCACGATTGTGGCAGCACGAGTTGAAGGGGCTGGCAACACGTTGAAGTATCTACATCGCCGAGGCAACAAAGTTATTCTTAAGCCTGCTAATTCTAACTATGACCCTATTGAAGCAACTGCGGCTAATGTGCAAATTCAAGGGATGTTGATTGGTGTGTGGCGCGGAATTGGCGGCAGCAAGCGCTAATGCTATTCCATCCCAATTAAGGGCTGCACCATTTCCATAGGTCAATCGCTGGCTCTGGGGCTAGGGGCTGTCATCAATTAGCCTCTGATATACCAGAAATCAACAGTCACAGCCCCTAGCCCGGTTGTTGGGTCGGGCGTGGCAACACTCATAGCATAAGGCGTTTGGTTGGAATTGATGACACGCCCTAAGGCTGTCTTACGCCAGTTAAGAGGCAGGGGAAAGAACCCTTGCCTCTTTTTTACTGTTTTCTTATTAAACCAAGTGAGTTCAATAGCATTGTTTTGACCCTACACCGCGGGGCCAAAACAGTGCTATGCTGTGCCGCCTGCGTTGTGGGCGGCACGGTTTTAGGCATTTGCCGAACTGAGTTTAAGTTAGGTCATGCGACCCGCACGGCCTAGGGATAGAATGTCAATCATTTAGGCTGCCAAAACCTTCTATTTATAAATTAATCAAGAAGTTCTGCGAAGGGGGTGTCACCCCTCACCCTTTTGATGGCATACTGTGCTTTGTAGATGCACCCTGATGGTGGGGAGAGTTCGCTTCGGCGCTCTCCCTTTTTTTTAATTCTTTTTTGCCCCGACCTTACTGGAATGATAGGGCCTGAGCATCTCTCTCTGGCAGGATGTGGTGTAATTACGCTAGCCCAGGCATTTGCCTGGTGATGCTGAGCTGGTATTGCCTCCATGACGATGTCCTATCCCCGTGACCTGATTGGCTATGGTCGCTACACGCCCGATCCGCGCTGGCCTAGGGGAGCGCGGCTAGCCGTGCAGTTTGTGATCAACTACGAAGAAGGGAGCGAAAACTGTATTCTGCATGGTGATGCGGCGTCTGAGGCGTTTCTGTCAGAAAGCATTGGGGCGGCTCCGCTGCTGGGTGTTCGCAACATCAACATGGAATCATTTTATGAGTATGGCAGTCGGGCGGGGTTCTGGCGGCTGCATCGGCTATTTACCTCTCGAGAATTGCCCGTTACCGTCTATGGGGTGGCGATGGCGCTCGAGCGAAACCCAGAGGCGATCGCCGCGATGCAAGAAGCCAACTGGGAGATCGCCAGCCACGGCTATCGCTGGATTGACTATCAATATTTTGGGGAAGAGGCCGAACGCGAGCACATTTGCAAAGCCGTCGCCCTCCATACCCGCGTCACAGGCAGCCGACCGCTGGGCTTTTATCAGGGGCGCAATAGCCCTAACACGCGGCGGCTCGTTGTAGAAGAAGGCGGCTTTCTCTATGATGCCGATAGCTATGCCGACGATCTGCCCTACTGGGTGCATGACTACGGCAGACCCCACCTCGTCATTCCCTACACGCTCGACAACAACGATATGCGCTTTGCCACTGCCCAGGGGTTCAATTCTGGGGATCAATTTTTTGCCTACCTGCGCGATGCCTTCGACACGCTCTATGCCGAAGGGTCCGAGGCTCCCAAGATGATGAGCATTGGGCTGCACTGCCGCCTTGTGGGTCGTCCGGGTCGCACTGCGGCGCTGGCTCGGTTTCTAGATTATGTGCAGCAGCAGAGCCAGGTGTGGGTGTGCCGCCGCATTGACATTGCCCACCACTGGCATCAGCATCACAGTCCTAAGGGGTAACTTGGTGGCGAGTTCAGTCCTGAGGGCTGAACTCGCGCCTGCCTGGAGGGACCCAGTCCATTACAATATGTAAAGAAACTGAAAAGGCGGGTTGTGAGATGCGAGTCGCGATTGTCGGGGCAGGTTTAGCGGGTTTGGCGGCAGCGGTAGAACTGGTCGATGCCGGACATGAGGTTGAAATCTTTGAGGCGCGCCCCTTTGTGGGCGGCAAGGTGGGCAGTTGGGTGGATGGGGACGGCAACCACATTGAGATGGGGCTGCATGTCTTCTTCAACAACTATGCAAACCTGTTTGCTCTGATGAAAAAGGTGGATGCCTACGATAGCCTTTTGCCCAAGGCGCATGTCCACACCTTTGTGAATCGGGGTGGACAGGTAGCCGAGCTAGACTTCCGCTTTTTGCTAGGGGCTCCCTTTCACGGCTTAAAAGCGTTTTTCACCACGGGGCAGCTGACGCTGCAAGACAAGCTGCAAAATGCGATCGCCCTAGGCACCAGTCCCATCGTTCCCGGCTTAGTGAACTACGACTTGGCAATGAAGCTGATCCGCAACCTAGACGGCATTAGCTTTGCCGATTGGTTTCGCCGCCACGGCGGGTCGCAGAATAGCCTCAAACGCATGTGGGACCCAATTGCTCTAGCCTTGGGCTTCATCGATACTGAGAACATTTCGGCGCGGTGTATGCTCACTATCTTTATGATGTTTGCCGCCAAAACCGAAGCCTCGCGCCTCAACCTGCTGGCGGGTTCTCCGGCAGACTATCTGCTGAAGCCTATCGTGGACTATATCGAAGCGCGCGGGGCCAAGGTTCACACGCGCCGCCAAACGCGCGAGATTTTGTTTGAGGCATCTGGAGAGTCTACAAAAGTGACGGGACTGAGGGTGGCAGAGGGCGATCGCACCCATACCATCACCGCTGACGCCTACCTCGCCGCTTGCGACATCCCCGGTATTCAGCGCCTGCTGCCCGCAGAATGGCGCAAGTGGCCCGAATTCGACAATATTTATAAGCTAACGGCGGTGCCCGTTGCCACGGTGCAGTTGCGCTTTGACGGCTGGGTCACAGAATTAAACGACGCCGAGCAGCGCCATCAAGTCACCCATGCCGCAGGCATTAACAACCTGCTCTATAGCGCCGACGCCGACTTCTCGTGCTTTACCGACTTGGCCCTGTCTAGCCCCAACGACTACTATCGCGATGGGCAAGGCTCGTTAATGCAGGTGGTGCTCACCCCCGGCGATCCCTTTATTAAGATGAACAATGAGGCGATCGCCCAGCACGCCCTCAAACAGATCCACGACCTCTTCCCCTCCTCCCGCGATCTCACCATGACCTGGTTCAACGTCGTGAAGTTAGCTCAATCCCTCTACCGAGAGCAGCCGGGGATGGATCCCTATCGGCCCTCGCAGAAAACCGTGATCCCCAACTTCTTCCTCGCGGGCAGCTATACGGCTCAAGACTACATCGACAGCATGGAAGGCGCGACCATCTCTGGCAAACAAGCTGCCGCCAAAATCCTAGAGCCAACTGGGCATCGGGTCACCGGCGAAGGACTGTTTCGGTATTGAGGGTTAGAACCACGCCCCGACCCCTAATCCCCTCTCCCCCACCCCATCCCAATCCCCATGACAGACTGGCTCGAACACACGGTTCAAATCGAAGTAGATGCTCCCATGCAGGTCGTATGGGATTTGTGGTCTGATCTAGAGCAGATGCCCAACTGGATGAAGTGGATTGACTCTGTCAAAATTCAACCCGATAATCCCGACCTGTCGCGCTGGAAATTAGCCTCTGGGGGGTTTGAATTTAGCTGGCTCTCCCGGATTGTAAAGCTAGTGCACCACCAAATCATCCAATGGGAGTCGGTGGATGGGTTGCCCAACCGAGGTGCAATTCGATTCTATGATCGGGGGGGCGATCGCTCCATCGTCAAACTCACCGTTGCCTACGGTGTTCCCGATATTCTGGCGCGGGTGCTCAATATGCCGTTCTTGGTACGCGTGGTCGAAACGACTCTGATGGCCGATCTCGAACGCTTCCGCGACTATGCCGCCAATGCCTATGCCCAGCGGTAATCTTGACGCCAACTCCTCATCTCTCCTGGGGCGAAGCAGTGTGGTAAGTGGGGTTGGCCATGATCGCAAGACATATGACCATCAGACAATTGTCGCAAGGCTCCGCGCCTCCTCCTCCTCCCTTTCCCAACGCCTAGTCCCTCACCCCCAATCCTCCAATGAACGCAGTCTCTCTTACCCTTGCCCTCATCCTTGGATTCTCGGGAATTGGCCTGGTTATTTATCTGGCTAGCGCTCGGCGCTACCAGTCGGCAGAGACCGTCGCCAACGCCTACGACGAATGGACGGACGACGGCATTCTGGAATTTTATTGGGGAGAGCATATTCACCTGGGGCATTATGGCTCGCCGCCGCACCGCAAAGAGTTTTTGCAGGCTAAGGCCGACTTTGTGCACGAGATGGCGCGGTGGGGCGGGCTGGATCGTCTGCCGAAAGGGGTGACGCTGCTGGACGTGGGCTGTGGCATTGGGGGCAGCAGCCGCATTCTGGCGCAGGACTATGGCTTTTCCGTCACGGGCATTACCATTAGTCCCCATCAGGTGCAGCGGGCCACAGAACTCACGCCCACGGGACTCGATGCCAAATTTCAGGTAGACGACGCCATGGCGCTGTCGTTTCCCGATGGCAGCTTTGATGTGGTGTGGTCGGTAGAAGCAGGGCCGCACATGCCCAACAAGGCCGTGTTTGCGCGGGAACTGCTGCGAGTGCTCAAGCCCGGAGGCGTGCTGGTGGTAGCCGACTGGAACCAGCGAGACGATCGCCAGATTCCCCTCAATGTGTGGGAGCGTCCCGTCATGCGACAACTCCTCGATCAATGGTCCCATCCCGCCTTTGCCAGCATTGAAGGGTTTGCGGAAGAACTGGCATCTACCGGGTTAGTAGACGGCGAGGTGGAGACAGCCGATTGGACGGCGGAGACATTGCCGTCTTGGATCGATTCCATCTGGCAAGGCATCGTGCGGCCTCAAGGCTGGATGCGGGTAGGTCTGCCAGGCTTTCTCAAGTCGGTGCGGGAGGTGCCCACCTTGCTGCTGATGCGGCTGGCCTTTGGGGCCGGACTGTGTCGGTTTGGCATGTTCCGGGCTCGGCGGGCCGCCGTTGTGCGTCCGCTCCAGTCCACTGGTGCTGCTGAGGGCCTGTCGGGATGAATGTCTCGGTATTTGTGCAGACCTTTGTTGCCGTGTTTGTGCTGGCAGATGCCCTGGGCAATGCCCCGATTGTGGTGGTGCTGACGAAGGGCATGGAGCAGGTGCAGCGCAACCAAGTGGTGGATCGGGCGGCGCTGGTAGCGACCTCGGTGATGCTGGGGTTTGCTTTTTTGGGCCGTCCACTGCTGGGCTATCTCCACATCAGCATGGGGGCGCTGCGGGTGGCGGGGGGGCTGTTGCTGCTGCTGATTGCGCTAGAAATGCTGCAGGGTGGGCTAGATACGCCGGTGATAGAAGCCGATCGAGATGTGGCGATCGCCCCCTTGGCGCTTCCACTGCTCGCTGGCCCCGGCACCCTCACCACGGTCATGCTGCTGATGGCCGAGTCGCCCAATGCTCACCTCAGTGTGGTGCTGGGCATTGTTGGCGCTATGCTGGTGACTTGGCTCATTGTGCGCCAAGCCAGTCGCATAGAGCGGTGGATTGGGGCAGAGGGCGCGATCATAGCCACGAAACTGCTGGGCTTTTTGCTGGCGGCACTGGCGGTGCAGATCGGCAGCGAGGGGATCAAAGAACTCTTTTTTTAAGCCCGTTTTAGGTCAACGTTTGAGGGTCTTGTCGGAAGGCTGCGGTGGCGCGTCTTCGGCGCTGCACCATCATTCCAGAGCATAGGGCGACCCAGTTTTTTAGTTCAGTCAGGGAGTTCAATGGGAGCGATCGCCCATGTATAGCACCACGCATCAGATAGCAAATACCCTGAAGCAGCGGCGATCGCGTCTAGCTGAGCAGTTTCCGCATCCCGCTGTGTTGTGGTCTGGGTGGCCGCAACCCCGCAACTTTGCCGCCAATGCCTATCCGTTTCGCGCCAGCAGCCACTTTCTCTACTTTGCAGGCTTGCCTATTGAGGGCGCTGCCATTCGGCTAGAGGCAGGCACTCTCACCCTGTATATGGATGACCCTACCCCCAGTGCGGTGCTGTGGCATGGGGTCATGCCCACGCGGCAGCAGGTCGCTACAGAATTGGGGGCAGAGGCGGCGTTTCCGCTCTCAGAGTTGGCGGCGCAGGCTAAAGGAGCGGCCACAATCGGCTTAGTTGATGAAGGCGGGCGATCGCGCCAGTCTCAAATTCTCAGTCGCGCTGTTGTGCCTGCCGCCCAATCCACCGGCGGGGATCGGGTTCTGGTGCAGGCTATCGTCTCGCTGCGGCTCGAACATGATGCGGGGGCGATCGCCCAGCTTCGGGCCGCCGCCGCGGTAACGGTTGCCGCACATAAGGCAGGAATGGCCGCCACCCGCACCGCCACCCACGAATCCCAGGTGCGCGCGGCCATGGAGCAGGTGATTCTGGCCCACAACCAAGTGCCCGCCTACAGCAGCATCGTCACCGTTCATGGAGAAGTGCTGCACAACAACCACTACCACCACGCGCTGCAACCGGGTGATTTACTGCTGGCAGATGTGGGAGCCGAGTCTCCCCTGGGTTGGGCCGCGGATGTGACCCGCACATGGCCAGTCTCTGGTCGATTTTCGTCGAGCCAGCGTGCCCTCTATGAGATTGTGCTGGCGGCGCACGACCGCTGCATTGAGATGGCAAAACCGGGCGTTGAGTATCGCGAGTTGCATCTGGCAGCGGCAGGGGCGATCGCCGCTGGGCTGGTTGATTTAGGCATTCTCAAGGGTGATCCCGACGAGTTAGTCAACCAAGATGCCCACGCACTGTTCTTTCCTCACGGGGTGGGGCACCTGCTGGGGCTAGATGTGCATGACATGGAAGATGTTGGGGATTGGGCCGGGTATGCCGAGGGAAGAACTCGGAGCGATCGCTTTGGGCTAGGCTATCTGCGGCTCGACCGCCCTCTGCAGGCAGGTATGGTCGTCACCATTGAGCCGGGGTTTTATCAAGTGCCAGCACTGCTGCGCGATCCCCAACAGCGCGATCGCTACCAATCTGTCGTCAACTGGAACCGCCTCGAAGAATTTGCCAGCGTGCGCGGCATTCGCATTGAAGACGACGTGCTGATTACTCCCACCGGCTGCGAGGTGTTGACGGCTGCGCTACCAACCCATCCTGCTGATATTGAAGCATTGGTCACTGAGTCGGATGCGACCGCTGGGCGATCGCCCCTCCCTCACTAAGCCCCCTCACTAAAACAATAGGCATCAGGTCAAGCTAAGGGTTTGATCTTGTCTCGAACTTAGGTTGGGACAGCTTAATGGATAAGACAGCTTGGGGGGATGGTTCTGTCTATACAAAGCGCTACAGATTCAGCGCAAAGCCCTTGCAGGCCGGGATGTATTGTAGACGACATAGAAGCTTACGCTTGATTAATCTCAGCCCAGAACATACATAAGTTCCCTGTATAATGACCTGACACAGTTCCCTAGATCGATCGCACAATCCAGCTAACTGGGCAATAGAGCTGCTTAAGCGCCCTGAATGTCTCCAACGTCAGGCTCTGTTTAGGCTCTATAGCAGCCCTTGAAGCACTAATGGATAGATTAGGTGGTGTGGAGCCCGCACATTACAAAGGTTCCACAGCATTCATTGTCCGAATCAATCCCACATAAACTGGACCGCAACTGGACCGCAACTGAGCACCTGCGACAAAACGTCATCAGCTGTCACCAGGAGTTCACACTCTCCGATATGATAAACGCGAACATCACTCAGGCTGTTGGCACGTGATTGCAATCTATCCTGGCAGTTTTGACCCTATTACACGGGGGCATTTAGACATTATTGAGCGTGGCTGTCGGCTGTTCGAGCGGCTCATTGTCGTCGTGATGACCAACCCCAGCAAAGCCCCTCTCTTTTCTGTAGATCGGCGGGTTGAGCAAATCCGCGAATCAACTCGCCACCTACCCAATGTGGAAGTAGATCGTTACGATGGACTCACTGTGGCGTATGCCAAGCTAAAAAGAGCACGGGTGCTGTTGCGTGGGCTGCGGGTTTTGTCAGACTTTGACAAAGAACTGCAAATGGCCCACACCAATCGAACGCTAGCTGACGAAGTCGAAACCTTCTTTTTGGCAACCTCCACTGAATACAGCTTTCTCAGCAGTAGCCTGGTGAAAGAAATTGCTAAGTTTGGTGGCCCGGTTGACCATCTTGTTCCAGAACCTGTCGCGAAAGATATCCGCCAATGCTACGTCAAGACCCTCCCAATCGCATCACCCCCGAACGGAACGGAACCCCAGTCAGTGTGGGAGTCGTCCCGAACTCCGTCATCCCCAATGGAGACAGCATCCGAGTGGGAGCCTTAGACATTCAGCAAGAGCTAGAAAAGCTGGAAGAGATGATTCTTGACAGCCCTCGCATCTTCAACCGCACCATGGTGAATGAAGATGTGCTGTTGGAACAGCTTGAGATGATTCAGCTCAGTTTGCCCCCTGCGTTTGAGGAGGCTAAAAAGTTGCTGCAGCATAAGGAAGACGTTCTGCTAGAAGCAGAGCAGTATGCGCAAGATGTGATTGAAGCGGCAGAGCGGCGGGCCGCTCAAATTCTGGACGAGATGGGGCTGATTCGTCAGGCTGAAGTAGAGATGAAGCAGATTCGCCAGCGGGTGCAGCAGGAGTGCGAAGAGGCTCAAGAGCAAACCATTGTCGAGATTGAGCGGACGCGCCGACAGGCGCAGCAAGAGTATGAGGAGATGCGCCGCCGCGCCCTAGCCGAATGTGAAGACATTCAAGCGGGAGCTGATACTTACGCTGACCGAGTGTTGCGGGATTTGGAACAGCAGTTTGGCGAGATGTTGCGGGTTGTGCGCAATGGGCGACAGCAGTTGCAGCGGCCAGGGGCGAGTATGGGGGCCAAGGCTGCCAGTTCACCGACTGGGCTGCGATCGCCCCAGCCGCCTAAGCCGCCCAAGCCTAGTTAGCCCAGAGCAATCACATCCCCAACATCCCCATGTGCAGGGCAAGCAGAGCGCTTACCCTGCATTTTTGTATGGCTAATTAGGCCGTTCTACAACCTCTTTCATGCCATCCACTTCACGATCTGTCATAGATTCCTCTGTTCGTTTACAAAAGCCATAGGCTAGGGTTTGGGCATATTCGCCAGTTGGGGCAATTCTTCAGCGCAGTGCGCTGCTCGATCTATGCAATCTGATAAATTTCGTCAACAGCTACGTTCTGAAGCCCAGCAGTGGCAGGTCGATGGGCTGATCAGTGCGGAGCAATATGCTCGGCTATCGACAGACTATGAGTTTGAACAGCTAGATCTACAATCGCGCGATCGCTTCGTGATGATTTTGATTGGGCTGGGCAGCGTGCTGTTGGGCTTGGGAGTGATCACCTTTGTGGCGGCGAACTGGCAGGCCATTCCCCGCGATCTCAAAATGGTGCTGATGCTGTCGCTGTTCTTTGCGGTCAATATCACGGGCTATTGGCTGTGGCAGCGCCCCAGCAGCTTAGCGGGCCGCGTGAGCGGTCGGCAGCGGCTAGGGCAGGGCTTGTTGCTGCTGGGCGGGCTGATCTTGGGGGCGACCCTGGCGCTGGGCGGGCAGCTCTATCACCGCAGCGGCTCTCCCTATGAACTCTGTCTGGTCTGGGGCTTTGGGGTGCTGGCGATGGCGTTTGGCCTGCGGCTTGTGTCGCTGGGGGTGCTGGCGGTTCTGCTAACGGGCATTGGCTACTGGCTGGGCGTTCAGCAGCTGGGTTCGGTGGGCATCTTGGCGGGGTTTGTGCCGGTGATGCGCTATATGCCGGTGATAGCCGGGGTGCTGTTTATTCTACTGGCCTATCGCTGTCGCTCAAATCTGCTGTTTGTGCTGGGTAGCATTGCGGCGATGTCAGCACTGGGCGTTAGCGTGCTTGATAAGACCGGTCAGTATGCCTATGCCACCGTGCTGTGGCAGGCGATCGCCCTTACGCTTCCGCCTGCCGTGCTGTGGAGCTATGACGATGGGCTATGGTGGCAGATTGGGCGGCGTCCACAACCGTTAGAGCGTCCGTTCCGCCCTCTGGCGCGGGGACTGGCGCTGACCTATCTCGCCAGTGCGGCTTATCTGTTGTCGTTCCGTTTGCTGTGGGTTTTTTCCCGCGTTGAATCTCTTCCGTTGCTTCCGCAGCTTACGACCCTGATCACCCAAGATTACGCTGCGCTGCTCGATGTCAATTTGCTGCTGTATTGCGGTCTGCTGGTGGTGGGCTGGGTGAGGTTAATGCGACCGGCTCATCGATTGGGGCATTGGGGGTTAACCCAGCGGGATGCAACAGTGCTGCTGCTCTTGGTGACGTTGGGGATAATCGTGCTGTGGCACGGAGCGATCTCACCCATTCCGGCGATCGCCACACTGGTGATGAACGTTCTAGTCATGCTGTTGGCCATAGCGGGCATCCGCCAAGGATTAGCATCGGGCGATCGCCTGCCGTTTTGGTCGGGCATGGGGCTGCTATCGCTGACGATTCTCAGCCGCTTTTTTGAATACAACACGGGGCTGCTGCTCAAATCTCTAGCCTTTGCCCTGTGCGGCCTGGGCGTCATCATCATCGGTCTGTGGTTTGAGCGAAATGTGCGCCAGCTCGACCCAGGTGCAGCTCCGCTGACCGTTTCCGCTCCACCCTCGCTTCGTCCACCCTTGCAGCCACCTTCGGAGGACACTCCATGACACCCCTTCATCCTGATTCTCGTCTCACTCCTGATGATCGAGCTAACCCAACTCCATCGACCTTAGTCCCTGCACCGCATCCTCAACCTGAGCCAGCGGCTCCGCCTCGTCTGCCTGCGCCGCCCCACCGCTCGGGCTGGTTCTGGCTGCCGCTGATGGCTCAGGCGGCGCTGATTCTGCTGGTGCCAGTACAGTCTGCCCTGACCTATGCTACCGGCGAAACCGTTGTGCTGCAAACGGTTCCGGTCGATCCCTATGATGTGTTTCGGGGCTACTACGTCACTCTCAGCTACAACATTTCCACATCACAACTGTTGGAAGAGGTGCCTGGCTGGCAAGAAACTCAGCTCAGTTTAGAAGCCGATAGCAACCGGCGATCGCTGTTTTCGAGCGATCGCACCCTCTATGTCGTGCTAGAAGCCCCCGCTGCTGACGCTGCATCAACCACCCCGCCCACACCTTGGACGCCAGTTGCCGTGAGCCGCGATCGCCCGACTCAGCTTGAGGCCAATCAAGTAGCGCTGCGCGGTCGCTATGAATATTGGAGCATCATCTACGACTTAGAGCGCTACTACATGCCCGAAGATCGCCGAGACGAGATCAATACCAAGATTAGCGAGATTCAGCAGGCCAACCCGGTCGAGCCCAATCCTGATCCGACACTCGCTGAGAGTTCTAGCAACACCACACGCCCCTTTGTGGTGGAAGTCAAAGTCGGCGGTTTGGGGCAAGGCGTTCCTCTGGGCTTTTGGTTGCAGGATGAATACATTCGGTTTTGAGGTGGATTGCCGACCAACCGTCTCTGAGGCGTAACTTTGAGAGGTGAGGGCGATCGCCCCAACCGATCACAGAACCCAGCAGAGGTCGTAGGACTCTCCCAGGATGGAAAAACGTACGGCACCTATTTTGCGCGTGCTACATCTGGACAGGGTTACGGCTTCTCTGATGGTGCATGAGAGCGCAACCTTCTCCAATTGCCCCAGCCGCCTTAGAAGATGCTTTAAGAGTCCTGTTATGTATATTATGCATAGCAATAATCTGAGACTAGACTCAGGTTAGGTTATGCAACTCTTGCAAGACGCCTATGTTGCAAGACGCCTAGCGTTTCACTTACAACCCAATTAAGACGAGACCCAATTGATGACCTTATGGTGGACGATAGTTTTTGCAGGCCTTGGCACCTATGCCATGCGCAGCGTCGGCGTATGGCTACCCGCTCGATGGATACCGACTCGGGCACTCACACACCTGCCCTTGGCGGTGATTTTGGTGCTCACTCTCAACAGCCTGGTGCAGTTTACCGATACTGATATAACCGGGGGAACTGGGGGAACGGGAGGGGCGATCGCCGCCAGTCTCATTGTTCTCATCGCCCGCTTCAAAAAGCTGCCCCTAGTGCTGTGCATCGTGCTGGGTTGCGCCGTGTTTGGCCTGTTTGCAACCTAGCTGCGCGCCGGGGAAACACCCCCTAGAGATTGAGGTGGAATGCAGAAGTGAGGCACAGCGGTGAAACGGAGCTACGGATTATGGCTCCGACGCAATTCAGTAATTTGGTCGGCAATCTCCAAAATGGAGGCAGGCATCTCTGGCCCCGTCAAAATGACATCCACCTGAGCCGGACGGGTGGCTAAAAACTCCAGCACATCGGCTTCAGGAATCAGCCCAAAGTTAATCGCCAAGCTCAAATCTTCTAGCACGACCAGGTGATATCGTCCCGCTGCAACTTGGGCTTTGGTGTGCTCCCACAAGTCCAGCACAGATTGCTTTTCTGCATCTTCAAGCTGGGGCGTGTCGATACAGCGGGGCAGATTGCAGCGATACCAGTCGAGGTGCTGCCCCATTTGCATGGGATGCTCATGGCCTTGGCGAATGCCGCCTTTGAGAAACTGCACCACCAGCACTGGGGTGCCTTGACCCGCAATGCGCAGCGCCTGGGCAATCACATTGGTAAAGAAGCTGCGATGGGGGCAGGTAAAGACCTGAACCAGCCCCTCAATCGAGATGGGGAGCTGACGGCTGAGGTCTGAGAGGGGAGTTTCAAGCTGAGAAACCATAGATCGCGAATCACTCATGCTGACGACATCGAACACACCGACCGACAAAACCGCAAGACCCTTGCGTTAACCCATGCTTGGCTGATTCTTACCGAGACTGAATCCCGACCTGATCTGAGCAGATTGGTAGCGATTTGTTGGTAGCGATTTGGCCACTAGCACTTTGCCAGAGTGCCCTAATCGGGCCACCACTGCCACTTCAAGACAGGTACTTCAAGACAGAGCCAAGACGGATTGCATCAACCCTAGCTGCCTCAATAATACATTAGTATTTTTGCTAGGGTTGCTCAGGTGCTGTTAAATCCGGATGCTTCAAAATGTAGCGTATATTTGGAAGCTTTATCTTAAAAAAACACCATATGTAAAAATGTATCCATTTAGAGGGGATGAGACGGCCATGGGGCAGCAACCGTTTTTTCAATTCGAAGCAGATTTCGTGGAGTCGTTGCGGTGCATCCCCATGCAGGTGCGGCTCAAACTCGATACCTGTGGCGTGAAGCTCAAGCTAGAACAGTGGCATCGGCTTTCGGCGGGCGATCGCCAACACTTAATAGATCGCCCCTGCGCCACATCCCAAGAGGCCGCAGCCTATCGAGACTTCTTACGCGATCGCGTGTGGGCGACCACAGGTCAGCATCCTGCCGATCTACCCGTTGACCCCGCCCCGCCCTGGGCTGATGCCTCTGCCATTCCCCAAAGTGTGGGCGATCGCGCCCAAGAACTCCAGCATCCAATCACTCTGGCGCAATGGCAGCAGCTTTCTCCCAGCCAGCGCTTTGCGTTAATTAAGCTCAGCCGCTCTAGCCACGAACACCGCAACTTTTTTCCGGCGATGCAGGAGTTTGAACTCACATAACCTGAGTCGGGAATACGCTCAAAACCCATCTTCCCCCGAACTGAGGGCAACGTGAGTTTGATGGTGGCGATCGCCCTCTTTTCATGCCAGCACGCATCGTTTTATACCAAACCAACGCAAAATTCACCAATGCTATAGCAGGCGGTCAATAGCCGTCATTCTTTAGTCAGAGAGATAAGCAGTTTTTCTGACGGCCAGATACTGACGGCTGGAATGCCAAATTTTGTTTCCGTAGATACCGGGTTGGCGATCGCCCTACTGAGTTTGCTTACTGGAAGAAGCCTTGGTTTTCTTCCCCTTAGCTCACTCAAACTTCTATGTCTGCGAACAACATTCACAATTCCCTGGACAGCGCTCAGCGGATTCAAGTTGGCGGCACGCAGTCGGTCTTTTCTCAACCGATTAACCCCAGCAAGACTAGCGTCACCGTTTGGTCACGGCTAGCGAACCGCAGCAGCCTCAACATTCGCGTTAGAACCAACGGCCCATCCGTGTTTGCCCGTCTCATTCGCGATCGCAATGGCAATGGCCGCGTTGACACAGGCGAAGTGGTGAAAGAAACCTTTGCCGACGCCAACAGCATCGGACAGCTAAAGAAACCCAATATGCCTGCCGGTGAATTTCACGTCCAGATCTTTCACCTGGGTGGGCGGGGGCGCGTGCGCACCATTTCGACAGCACCCCCAACTCAAGCCCTAGCGACAGATCCAAGCAGCGCCTTCATGCAAGAAGTCTTTCAGTTGACCAACAGCTTTCGCCAGCAAAATGGCCTAAGCGCACTCACTTACACCAACCAACTGGCGACTGCCGCCCAAACCCATACCCAAAACATGGCGGTGCAAGACTTCTTTAGCCATACCGGCAAGGATGGCTCTAGCCCCAGCCAGCGCATCTCGGCCACAGGCTATAACTGGTCACACAGCGGCGAAAATATTGCTGCCGGCTATACAACCCCAGCAGCAGTCGTTCAAGGTTGGATCAACAGCCCTGGCCACAAAGCCAACATGCTCAATTCCAACTTTACCGAAATGGGCGTGGGCTACTATCACCAGGCCAATGACACGGGCAGCGTCAACTACAACTATTACTGGACGCAGGTTTTTGCCAAGCCCATGTTCTAGCAGACCTCACGTTACCAAGGGTTGCCAATCATGGTAAACGCCGCCCAATAGTAAGGATGCGCGAGGGTTTGGCCCAGCACATCTCGGGTGCTCTCAGCCGGGAGGAGGGTGCTGCCCACCTCGCCCAGTCCCAGCAGTCGCCCCGTTTCATCTACACTGACCTCGCCGCGCGCCATGGCAAGCTGTGCCTGACGCAGGGCCTCGGCTTTAATCGGGGCAGTACGGAGGCTATCGTAAAGGCGCGTCATGAGGGCCGCCGTGGCGGCATCGCTGACATACCACAGGCTGGCAATGGCAGACTTGACCCCAGCTTGCACTGCTAGTCCTGCAAAGCCCAACTCGGCTTGCTCATCCCCCAAAGCAGTGCGGCAGGCGCTCAGCACCAGCAATTCCACGGGGGGATCGTTCCAGCCGAGCTGCTGCAACTGATCCAGCCGCAGCCGATCGTTCCAGAGCTGAATATAGGCATCGCTCAGGTTTCCTGCCACAAAGTCGGCGTGAGTTGCCAGATGGATGATGCCGAAGGGCTGTTGCTGGCGCACCGCTTTCAGATTGTCGAGGGTGCTGGTGGCATCGAGGAAAATGCGCCCTGTCCAAAGCTTGAGTGCCAAGGTGTTGAGTTCTACGGGCACAGCCGGGAGCGGCAGTTGCCCCTGGGTGCTGGCCGCAATGCCCATGGCGAGCACCTGAGCATTGCGCACATCAACATAGCGAGTGTCGGTGAGGCTAAGGCTGGGCATCAGCCCGATACTGAACTGCTCGATGATGAACTGTTGCCCGTCATGCAGGGCAGCAAAGGGAAGCGATCGCAGCCCCGCTTCGGGCAGAAACACTAGGTTATCGATGTCTAGCGCGACGAGATCCGCCAGAATGGGGGCGATCATCCAACCATAGAGCTGCTGAGCTGAGGGCAGGTAGCGGGTGTTGCGCACATTGCGGGGATCGGTAATCTGTAGGCGGAATTCTTGGGCGATCGCCATCACGTGAGCCCGCGTAGCGTCGGGAATGCGGCGGCGAATGAGATCCCCTTGCGCCGTCACCACCACCAGTTCCAGTTGATCGGTCTCTGCAGGGATCAGCACGGTGCTGAGCAAATCGCCCCCAGCAGGCACAAAGCTGAGATAGACAAAGGCCGGTTTTACCCCGGTTTCGTCTTCAATCTGCTGGGCGATCGCCCGTCCATCATCTAGCGTGCGGACTGATGCGGCAGTGGCGATCGCCGAGAAGTCGGTATTCAGCCGCTCTTCTAGTTGCGAGATGCGGGGGTCAAGCAGGCGATCCGTTGCGGGTGGGTTCAGAATCGGTGGCGGATCGGTAACGGGGCGATCGACCAGGGGATCAGTAATCTCTAGCTCAAAACCACTGATAGGATCGGTCGGGTCTACCGGATTGACTGGATCTATCGGGTCTACTGGATCGATGGGATCAATCGGATCTACGGGGTCTATCGGGTCTACCGGATCGATAGGGTCTATCGGGTCGATGGGATCAATTGGATCAACGGGATCGATCGGCTCAGGCTGCAGGCTAACGGTAATCGGAGCTGGGGCAGAGGACGCCAGCACCGGCTCATTGTTAGCTAGATCGCTAGCGACTAGCGTAAAGGCCACCACATCCCCTGTCGCGCTAGTCGGTGGGGTAAACTCCAGCACATCCGTCAGCAAGACCGTGTCTCCCGACGTAAGGGGAACGCCACCCCGCGTGAGGAGTGCGCCCGGGGCGATCGCCCCAATCTCCACAATCGTGACGTCATTATCGGCATCGGTGACTGTGATGCCCAAATCACCCACTGCAATCACCAGCGGCTCATCCACCCCCGTGGATAGCAGACTGCCCCCCACAATCACCGGGGCTTGATTGACCGACGTAATCGTGATCCCAATGGGTTCCCCAGGCAGCGCGGCGATCCCACCGGCAGGCAAGACGGGAAACGTGCCAGTTTCCAGCACGCTAGCGCCCGTTGAAATATCGCCAAAGGTGCCGTTTTCCACAGCCCCATCTCCGGTTCCCACCAAAAACGGGATATTAAGGGGGCCTCCCGCCTGGGTGATGCTCACGGTTCCCGGTGTCAGACCAGACACATCAATGCTTTCCGCATTTTCCCCAAACCCATTGGTGCTGAGAATACGCACCAAATCGCCCTGAATCACGACAGTGCCGCCAGCGCCATCAAAGGAGATAGCCTCGATAGCATCTGCTGTCACAGTCCCTGCCGTGCTCACGATCGTGACGGCACCCGCAGTGCCACCTGAAAGACTAAAGTCATTGGTCAGAATGCTGCCGACCGTGATGTCGTTGAGCGCAGACAGCGTAACACTGCCACCCGCATCGACCGTACTGCCGACGGTGTCTAACGTTTGGGTGGTAATGCTGGCCCCTGAAATAGTGATATCTGCCCCTGTGGTGGAGATATCTACTGGAGACACAAATGCCCCAGCCCCATTGCTGTCGGCATCAGCCGTAAAGGTGACAGAATTTAGCCCTGCCAGTGACCCCAAAAAGAAGAGGCTGCCGATGCTGGGATCAACGGTAATATCATTCGTGGCTTCGAGGATGAGGTTGCCCGTCTGAGACGACAGGGTGGTGGCATTGATGGTGATGGTTTCACCCGGAAAGTCGTCTACTAGGATGGTGGGCAGGCTTCCATCTACCCCCGGTGAACTCTCTGCATTGGAGATGATGATATTTTCGGGATCAAGCAGCAGCGTGCCCATGGCGCCATCCAGCGCCGATACATTCACCTGACCGTTAAAGTTGAGGATGAGTCGGCCTGACACTTCTACAAACCCGCCATCGCCGCCAACCCCCTGCGCCTGAATGCTGCCGTCAAACCGGGTTAAGTCCTCTGCCCAGAGGATGACGCGCCCGCCTGCGCCGTTGGTGCCGCTGGCGCTGATGCTTGAACTGGCATCTACAATGGTGCGGTGGGCGGTGGGCAGTGGGCCGCGCCCTCGCTCGTCGCCACCAATGCGCACAGTGCCGCCGCTGGGGCCGCTGGCGTTGAGCGTCGTTTGGGAAAGGGCGAGGCGATCGCCCACCACCGTAATTTCTGGCACTCCCTGCCCGGCAGCGCTAGAGGCCGAGGCATTGATCCCGCCCGACACAATCGCTGTGCCGCCCGCAGCAGGAATCTGCAACCCCGACCCCACCAGCCGCACCGAGCCATCAGCATGAACCGTCAGTCCTGTGGCGCTCGTGACCGAGCCGCCCGTCAACAGCACGGGCAGCGACAGCGGCGTAATGCTGGGTGGCTCGGTCGCTGCATCAGTCGCTGCAATGGGTTCAAATTCCAGGCTGAGCAAGCTCCCGGCATGACTCAGCCGCACGAGCGTTTCTCCGGGCACTGCTGCTAGGGTAATGCGCCCCCCCGGTGCAGTCAGGTCTCCCGTGTTGATGACCGTGCCGCCCAGCAGCGTGAGAGAGTGCCCCGCCCCCACCGTCAGCGATCCGGCATTGACCAAGGCGGCAGGCTCCGCTAGGCTAAAGGCAAAATTAGTAGGAGCACCCGTCAGATCCGCATAGGGAGCAGTGCCCACGGCGTTAAACCAGCCGCTATTAAACCCGATGCCCGTGGCCGTGGTGGCAAAAAATGAGGCTGGAATATCGAGCCGGGCGTTTGCCCCAAACACCACCCCCGCTGGGTTCATAAAATACAGATCGGCAGTGCTGCCAGACACCCGCAGCAGCCCGTCAATAATGGAGGCATCGCCCCCCGTCACTCGCGTCAGAATGCGCTGTAGCGCTGGATTGGTTTGAAAGGTCGCCACTTCGTTGGCGCTGATGCCAAACCGCTCAAAGCTGTGGAACAGGTTGTCGCCGTTGCGAGACCTGCTGCCCCCGGTTAGGGTGTAGTCGTTGCCAGACTGGGTGACGGTGCTACCAGTCCCGTCTGCTGCTGGGGTGATGGACTGGGCTAGCGCAGATGAGGCGTTGATCAGGCTGCCGACCAGCCCACTCGCCATCAGGAGCAGCGCCATGCGCCAGCAACTTGCGCCACTGGGAGAGTTCGTGGGTGGGCGATCGCTCCGTTGACTGATCCAACGACTCATCAAAACCTGCGGCAGCATCAGACCCAAACTCCAGCGTATGAGAGGCTTGTCTCACGTTACGCCAGCGATCGCACAAATCCGCAGAGGATAGTTCAAAACTTAACCCTCTTGCGGCACCCAATCTTGAGTCAATCGCAGTTCAGATTGGGTGCCACGTAGCCTCACCAGGCTCGTTATCGCTTCTTATAGCTTCAATGTCAGTTGGCGAATTTTTTGGGCTGGATTGCCGCTGACCAGAGCTTGCCCCAGCGCATAGACCAGATGCGGCAGCGCTAGCACACTGCCCAGATGAATCCGCCATTTGCTCCAAGAGGTTAGGGCTCGCGAGAGCGGTGTCACGTTCCAGAAGCGGTTGACTGAGCAGCTCATCTCATCGCCCTGGGCGATGACCTCATGCCACCAGCCTGCAGGAATGTAGAGCAGATCGCCTTGGTTGAGGGTGAACTCATAGCGGTGGGGCAAGGCGGCACGCAGTCGGGGAAATTGCTCAAACTCTGGCTGGTCGGGATAGACGCGGCTGTGGCCGGGGCGCAGTTTCATGCCATACCGCACTTGGTTAAAGACCGAGAACGGATAGAGGTTATACAACTGCGAGGGCGGAAACAGAATCACTCGCTTTGCGCCATGCAGCTGTGCTAGGGTGCCATCCATCGGGTCGTAGTGCAGGTGGGTGATATGCCCCGCTGGCCCCATCCAAAAGCTCCAGGGGGTGAAGGGCGTCTGCAATCCCAAATGGGCTTCGAGTTGCTCAAAGGCGTGGGTATCGCCCAGCGGCGTCTGGTGCAGGGCGCATTTGCCCATGTATAGATCGCGCTGGTGCGCCTCGCGCGATCGCAACAAGTCCGCGTACTGCCGAAACGGCATCACAATGGTATCTACGCCGCTGCCCGTGCCCGTCCAGGTGCGCTTGTCGCGGGCGCGGTGGCTAGAGCCGTGGTCTTGAATCGGAAACTCGGTCTCGCCCAACTGCTGGCAGAGGTAGTCTAAGTTCCAGTCGGTGTCTGCTTCAAATAGGCCCGAGATCAAGACGGGAATTCCCGGTTTCTGGTATTGCTCATAAAACTGCGTGGGCATGAGCTGAGTGGCCTGCACTTGGGCGATCGCCCCCAATGGTGACGCGGCAGAGTCTGGGCGATCGAGCGCGATCTCAAACGAAGGCGTTGTCATGGCTGAATGCAATGAATGAATAGAGTGTTAGACCTCGCAAAAAAACGTTAGACTTTGACTTATTTGATAGGCAATGTGGAACCATAACACTCATTACCATAGCTATTTATTACGTCAAATTCCAGTGAAGGTTAGTCGAGCGCTAGATGTAGGTTGTGGGCTAGGTCTTTTCGCTTGGAAACTTGCGGAGCGATCCGAGTTTGTAGATGCACTTGATGTTAACAGCGCAATCCTAACAGAAGCATCAAATCACAATCCTGCTCCCAATATTACTTACCGACAGGCTGATTTCCTTAAATCTGACTTATCAGAAGCAGCTTACGACGTGATTGTGTCGATTGCTGCATTACATCACATGGATATGGAGGCAGCTTTGAAGAAGATGAAGGTGCTACTGCGCTCTTCTGGAAAACTACTAATTCTTGGACTTTATCAAGAGGCAACTTTAGCAGATTATGTTTACAGCGCTATCTCAGTTCCACTCAATCTCGCGTATTTAACGTGGTATCGAACATCAACTACGCTGCCAACTCCCGCTGCGCCAACCTGCCCTGCTCAGTTGTCCTTTAAGCAAATTAAATCAGTTGCAAACGGTGTTGTTCCTGGTTTCCGCCTCCAAAGGCATCTATTCTGGCGCTATTCACTCATTTGGCAAAAACCTTAGCTTGTTAATTATATTTTCTGGGCAGCAGCAAAACGACAAGCGAGGCGATAAGTTAAAATCGAGGAGCTTACGATTGACTATGTATGAGTGGAAACCGTCTACCTTGAAACCAGTATTTTAGGCTACCTTACTGCTCGACCCAGCAGAGATTTGGTTGTGGCTGCCAATATCGAAATAACCAGGGAGTGGTGGGATACACGCCGCAGTGACTTCCAACTCTACTCCTCTCAAGCTGTTGTGAAAGAAACCTCTCAGGGAGATGCCGCGATCGCATCCCAACGGCAGGAAATTGTTCGCAATCTCGCGTTACTCGATTTGAATCAATCTGTGCTTGATCTGGCAGAGCAATTTTTGGGACGTAGTAACCTTCCGCCAAAAGCCAATGTTGACGCTATTCATATCGCAGTCGCAACGGTTCACGGTATGGATTACTTACTCACATGGAACTGCAAGCACATTGCCAATGCTCAAATTCAGAGGAAACTGGCAGAGATTAGTCTTGATTTTGAATACGAGCTACCAATTCTTTGCACACCCTATGAACTTCTTGGAGGTTGATTATGTTTCAAGATGAGATTGTAGAAGAGATCCACAGAATTCGTGAAGAATACTCTCGTTCATTTGAACATGACTTGAAAGCTATCTTTGCTGATTTGCAGAAACAACAAGCGGAAAGCGGTAGAGAAGTTGTGAACCTACCGCGCAAGCCCGGTCTAACAACACGTTGGAGCGGACGGGCGAGAGATCTTGGTGATGATGCAAACAATACTAGCCACCGCTCAACTTAGCCGATAGATAGATAATTGATGAGCCTGTCTAGATCCTGACGGGCGCAGAGGAACCCCTGCCGAGATGGTTTTTGCTGGCCCATCTCTTAGCGCGCCGCTGATGGTTCCGAATTAGCAGAGGCTTGCAGCGCCACCTCTAGCTGCACAGGCAGCCCTGCCAGAAACTGACGGTCTTCGCTGATGTGGGGAATTTTTAGCTGCGAGTCGAACATGCCCCGATCGATCTGCCGCTGGCGCACCTGGGCAAAGCTCTGGGGTGCTAACACTCGCAGCCGAGGCGGCGGCACCTGACTTTGCCGGACGGTGCCATAGGGATTGTTTACCTGCGTCAGCCAATACTCAAACCGCTGCAAAAAGGCCTGCGGCTGGCCGAGATAATAGCCCGCCGCCAGCTCAATGTTAACCAGATAGCGCGCCGGAAACTCATCTGCCGATAGGGTGACGCAAAAATCATCTAGCCCAATGCCAAACTCCGCTTGCAGCCGCTGCATGACTTGGGTGACGTGAAACTCTGTCGTTTTTTCGGTGGTGGCAGACAGTAGCCCGCCCTGGCGATGTCGAAAGACAATGAGCGGCGCTTGCTCGTGGTAGCCCACGACTTCCACCACATCGCCAATGTCGTAACGATAGAAGCCGCTATAGCTCGTGACTAAAACTCGGTAGCGATCGCCCACCGTGAGTTCGGTTGGCAGCAGGGTTTGAGGCTGTTCTTCCTGCCATTGGTGCTGGGGCACAAATTCAAAAAAGCCGCTTTCTAAGGCGAGAATGCCGCCGTCATAGTCAAAATCAGGACACACGCTGAAGGTCGCCTCTGCTGTGCCATACACACCGCCAAACACCGGCACATCGCCAAAATAGTCGGCAAACCGCTGCAGATAAAACTCGGAGGTGCCACCCCGCGCCGTGGTGATATAGCTTAACTGCCAGGCCGTTTTTGGCTTCAGGCGACCCTCGCGCCGCAGAATCGCCTGAAGCTGGGCTGCCCGCTCAGGGGCCGCAGTCCACCGCTGCTCTAGCCGCTGGCGAATGGCGGGCTCTAGGTCTAGCCAGGGGGCCAAGGTGCCCTCTGCGAGGTCTTTGACCAGGGCATCGCCATACTGCTCTAAATAGCCGCAGGTGCGCAGAATCAACATGGGGAAATTGGCGACCCAGCCGCGCAGGTGGGGATTGCGCAGGGCGTAGAGCAAGCAGACATAGTGGCGAGAATCGGTGTCGCCAATTTCGAGCGCGTCGAACGGCAAGGTAAACACCTGATCGACCAAGCGCTTGCCCTGGCGAATGCTGCCCACGCTAACCGGGCCATAGGCAATGCCAGCCTCGGTGCGGCCCTGGTGCTTGGCGCAGTTGGTGAGCAGGGCTTTGCCAAAGGGGCGATCGCGCTGGTTCAACGCGGCGATCGCACAACCAATGCTGGCCAAGTCAGCTCGCCGCAAACTGCGCTGAAATCGACGCGTGACCGGCACCTGCTTTTTGTTGCCTGTGGAACCGCTGGTGAGGTTGATGTAGTTCACCGGATCTGGCGTGAGAACATTGGCCTCGCCTTGGGCGATCCGCTCGGTATAGGGCGCATAGAAGCTATAGGGCTTGATCGGCACCTGACAGCGAAACTCATCGACGGTATTCACCGTGGAAAGGCCAAAGGTTTGTCCCAGTTCTGTTGAGTCATGCGCCCGCAACAGCCGCAGCAAAAATTGTTCTTGCGTCGCTGCGACTTGGCGAGTTTTGTGCAGCAAGCGACGTCTGGCATAGGACGCATAGGCAGCAACCACGGAAAGAGCAAGGCTATCAGCCATGATAGAGACCCAACGAAACGTACAGGTGATGAATCGGATAGAATCGACCGATTCCCCAAGCTGAGGATCAGCCCCGATTACAGTACTACTTCTGCGATATCGGCCAAGTTGGGAATGAGGACACTTTCTGAAGCGTCTGAAAATGCCCCCCGACGGCAGCGAATCGCAAAGGGACAGCGATCGCACCGACCCAGTTCTTCGGGCACTTGGGGGAGCGATCGCCCCTCGCGATAGCCTGCCAGCCCCTCACTCAACTGCGCCAACCGCTGCGAGAGCGCCTGCCGAGTCTTCTCATGCTGCGTGGTGGAATAGGGCAGCGTGTGGTGCTGGGGGCGGGGCGCACCCCCCCCTGCTTGCGCCCGCACAAACCAATAGGTAAACGAAATTTGCTCTGGCAGGTAGGCGCTGGTTTCTGCCAAGACAAAGCAGTAGAGCCGCGTTTGCCAATCTTGCGCGAGCCGCATCGCCGACTGGGGGGTGAGGTGGGTCTTCCAGTCATAAATCAGCGCGCGGTCGGGGTGCAGCACCAGCAGGTCATACACCGCAGTGAGCAAGACCCCCTCTAGTTCTAGGGTGCGGCGATGCTCGCTGTGGCGCACCTGCCCCGGCTGCACCGCAAACACCTCGGGTGCTGTCTGCATAAACTGGCGAAAGCAGGCTTGCACCGTGGGGTCAGCAGGCTCAATGGTTTCCACGGGCAAACCCAGATCATGCTGTTGCATCAGCAGGTGAAACCGCGTGCCCCAGTCTAGCGCCTGCTGCTGCTCGGGTGCAGTGGGCGACAGCAATTGATCAAGATGCACATGCTGAAAGCGGCGGGGGCACAGATCAAGTCCGTTGAGATGTCCCTGAGAAAGGCGGTTGAGCATGGGCAGGTGGTTGATGGTTCTATTATTTGTTGCGGTTTGTTGCGGGGTGAACGACTAGGCGGCACAGGGGTAACGCATTCTCACGCATTCATCTGGACGGCTGCGGGGAGGGCGATCGCCCCTCCACCCTCTCTAATTTGTCCATGCTGGGTGCGTCCATGCTGGGTGCGTTCATGCTGGGTGCGTTCATGCTGGGTGCGTTCACACCAGGTGGGCTTTGACCCAGGCGTTTCCGCATGCCTATGGCGTTTTGGTCAACACAAACACGCTGCCCTCGTTGCCGCGCCCAATTCTGAGGTCGTCATCCAAGTAGGTGATTTCGAGCCAACCCCGCTGGCGATCGCCATTGATGGCAAAATCAATCGGCGGAAAGCGTCGCCCCGCGTCAATCATCGAGAGGAAACTGCTGGGATCTTCATACCCCAGCAGCCGCTGCAAGCCCACAATGCCCCGGTCAAAGCGTACATTCACCCGCGTTTCGCTCACGGGCTCAAACTTGGCAGAGACGCTCACCATCCCCTCTAGCAGGGGCACCCCTTGCACCTCTGCCAGGTTAAAAATTTGCGCCGAGGCCGCCCGCACCACCTGATAAATTTGCCCCAATTTAAAGAACGGAATTTGCTCAATTCGCAATAGGTCGGTGCTGGTGGTATAGAGCAAGCGCCAGTTGCCGCTGAGTTTGGCCGGTTCCTCTAGCGGTCGCGGGGTGGGGTTTTGGGTTTCGAGCTGGGCGATCGCCCCCAAAATGGTTCGCTGATCGGCATCGGTTGCCAGCAGTCCGCGATTCTTTCCGGCGATCGCTTCTAATAACTTCGCTTTGCTTGCAGTCATGGGCCTAGCGTTCCTGATTAAATCGGCTGCACGAATGGCGGCGCTGCAACCCGAATAGATCTAGCAGTCATCCCGATAATAGGAAGAATTGGCGACCAACAGCGCCACCGCGCAACGAAGCTTCAGAAACGGCGGGCAAGATTTGGAACGTGGCAGGGAGGGCGATCGCCCCGAAGCCGCCCCCATTGTCTAGAAATCGCGTTAAACTGGAGTGCTGAAACCTTTAGCCAGGCCATTCCTCTATGTATAACCCTGCCATCCGCCAACAGCCCCGTTCCCAGCCTGCGACCGTCATCGCCCCGCAAGAAAACGCGTCGATTCTCGCCTGGCTAGAGAGCAGTGGCCGGTTGCTGGCACGCGAACCCGGCGACCCTGACTTCCGCGAGAATGAAGAAGAAATCTCAGCGCTGATGTCGGGCGAAGAGTCGGACTATGACGATGATGACGACTCGATGGATTTAGACGACTAGCAGAGTACTAGCGCGACGGGCGATCGCCCCAACCGCCTCACAGCATAGCCCCCGCGCTACAGCCCAAGACCCCCGACTTTTTGCGAAAAGTCGGGGGTCTTGAGTTTTGGGACTCTGTCATCCAGTCTCTGTTATCCACGATCAACCGTCCCAGTTCCCAAACTTCGTAGCAGGTTTGACTGGCGCGTGATCCCCAAATGCGCTAATTTTTTCTTTATGGCTGTCTGTGTGCAGCTTGTCTTTTCCCAAAAATTTGGTCAAGCGCCACTGGCGAGTGTGTCACCACTCACCAGCGGCTGACCCCCAAGACTGAACTACCCAGTCTCGGAGGCTAGAGTCAATTCTAGGCCGTCCCGAACTGCACAACGTCTGGGGCGGCCAAATTTTTGGGATTCCTAACCCATCTCTTCGCCGGAGGAATCCCAATGTTTTTGCCACAATTGCATCGCCTGGTTCTCGACGAGCCAGGCGAACAGAGTCCGCTGCTGATTCACCCTCCCCAAACTCAGCCAGGGCGAGAACCCCTGCGCCATCTCATCCTTGGCTCTCCTGATGGCGTTCGCGCCACCATTCACCGCCTGCATGTGCTGCACTATGCTGAGCAGTCGGTGTGGAGTCGGCTGATTGCCATTCCGCCATCGGGCATTGTGCTGACCCCGGCCCAAGGCGAGGTGCTGAGCTATTGGGGGCGATCGGCCCCAAGGCGATAAACCATATATCCTGAAACCCCTGCCGTTAGGGCTTTCCCCTCATCCCCCAACCCCCCTTCGACCAGTTCAGGACATCGCTTCTCCCAGAACGAGTTACTTAGTATGCAGAAGACTTCTGACTGAGGATTTGCCTGGGTTGATCCCCCTTAAATCCCCCTTAGCAAGGGAGACTTCCGACTCGGTTTAGCCCGTTTTGGGAGAAGGAAGAAGAGAATGAGGGGAAAGCCCTAACCGGAAAGGTTTCAGGACTTATGTGGACTGAATAGTCCAAAAAATGAGAAGAAGAGCCAGATTCTAGGAGCTGTCATCAATTAGCCTCTGATATCCCAGCAATCAACAGTCACAGCCCCTAGCCTGGTTTTTGGGTCGGGCATGGCAACGCTCGTAGCATAAGGCGTTTGGTTGGAATTGATGACACGCCCTAGGTCGGGCCATAGGCGTTAGGCATACTCGCTCGTTGCCCTAGTTGGCAGCGCATGAACGATGCGCATTAATTCTTCTAGTTGCTGACAAGGCTTGCCAATAAAGTGCTGGTTCTCGACCCAATAGAACAGCACGCCATCGTGCAGCATCATGTTGAGAACGCAACCCCGATCTTGAGCAAGCTTAAACATTTCGGTGACGCTGGGATTCATGGACTATCGGTACCTTATGCAGATTCATGCATATTTTTATTCGCTTCATCTAGTTTCATCCCAGCTTCAATATTTGAATTCCGTATTTCCCATGAATCTTTTGGGCTGCGGCTGCGGAGATCCGTAGAAGGGCGGAGAAGTGGGGCGATCGCCCGTGCCATCACCCGTTCACAGTTAGAGCCAATGCGTATTTCTTCAACACATGCCTGTAAAATTTCTTAGCATTTTGGCGCTTGGCCGATGCCCAAAGCTCCACTCTCCGTAAAACCACGACGTTATTTCTACGAGTCCGTTGAGTATAATTCATTTGTATTATGTGGGTGCGTCCGCGAGGTCTGATCGCGTCTGCCCAAGCTAGTTGTAAGAGTGCGTAACCCCCATGCCGATTAAGCCGTCTCAGGTGTTTCAGTGTTTAGAGCAAAAGCGCGATGCCTTTGCCCAATTTGATAAGCGGGCGGTGCGGCTGTTGCAGCAATATAAGACGGCCCTAAAAGACTTTGTCACCCTGTCAGATGAGGGGCGATCGCACCTGCTGGATTCGCACCCTCAGCCCTTGGGCGCGCGACCGTTAGAACCCGTTGCGGTGGCCGAGCAGGGGGTCGTGCCGGGGCCAGGGCAGTGGAATAATCGAGAAGAAAGCATGGACTGGGTGCGCGATCGCCTGACGGGCATCACCACCTTTGCCGTCGATGGCTCGCAGATCTATCCCGGCAAAGACTTGTCGATTCCCGTGGCGCTGGTGCAAATTGGCTGGTTTGAAAATCAGCACTTGCCCACCGGGGGCTATGAAAAAGACATTCAGCTCGATGTGCTGACGCCCCACGATTTAAAGGCAGGGCACAGCGGCGAGCCCGTCGATCGACTGGTGAATATGCGGCGGTTTGGGATGGAAACCCAGCGCCTAGTGGACTATATGGAGGCGCACTCGGGTGATGAGCGCTGCCTGCTGTTTTTGGATGGGTCGCTGGTAGCAACCTTTGCCCGTTCCTTTGAGCCAGAGGTGCGGCAGTTTTATGTGGATTGTTTGCTGGGAGTGCTGCGCGCGAGTGAGCAGCATCGGGTGGCGCTGGTGGCCTACATCGACACTACTTATGCCGATGATCTGACGGGGATGCTGCGATCGCTCTACGACTTGCCCACCGCCAACACCATCCACGATGCCCAGTTGGTCAACAGCCTGAAGCTGGCCTGGGGCGATCGCACCCCCATGTTTCGCTGCGAACGCGCCGATATTTTGCAAAATTATGCCGAACAGAGCGATCGCATCGCCTTCACCTACCTCAAAACCACCCGCGACAACTACCCCGCCCGCATCGAACTGCCGCAGTGGATCGTCGACGAAAACCGCCACAATGAGATTCTCGACTGGGTGCGCGGCGAAGTGATCATCGGCAGCGGCTACCCCTACGCCATCGAAACCGCCGACCAAACTGCCGTCCTCAAAGTAGAAGATCGAGCCTTGTTCTTTCGAGTGCTGCAAGATTGGGCCAACCAGCAGGAACTCAACCTGCGGCTGTCGCGCAAAATGGTCAGCAAAGCGCGACGGCGTTAAAGAGATTTCTCGAAAAGAGCACAGGTGCAGCCCTCGCTTCACCCTGCCATTGCTCAAATACCTCAATCATCCGGTTGAAAAGATGTACCGCTGAATGGTCTACTAAGGTGGACGTTTGCGGATGGTTTGAACCATCGTTTGTCATGCCATCTCCTGAGTTTTTGGCGCTGGCGCAGCAGGGCAACCCCAAGGTCATTGCAGCGATTCTGAACCACAGCCTTAAGCCGCTGGGCGTTACCGCACGGGCTACCACGCGGGATCAAGAACTGCATGTGGTGCTGCACAGTTCCCCTGCGCCCGATCAGCAGCAGTCAATCGCCCTCGTAGAGCAGCTGATCCAAACCCTGCAGATTCAAACCTTGCAGCGCATACACCTCTACGCTCACCAAACCTATGCCAAGCACATTGCCTGGCAGCACGAGATGCCGCTGCGATCGCCCGAGGGGGCAGTTGAAGCAGCGTCATCAAGCACACAACTGCGATCGCCCGACTCGGGGTATGCTGCCAGCAACCCAGCGCAGACTATCGACGAACTGCCGCCCGATCTGCAAAATCCCTTTGAACATCCGCCCTTTCTAGACACTATGGATCCCACTGAGTGGTTTGAACCCTCCCAACCATCGCCTGCACAGCCCGAGCCAGAGTTTCAGGAGGCAGATCCCGTAGACGTGCCGACAGAGCTGGCCTTTGTTCCCACGGCTGTAGACGCCGACGACAACCGAATGCGCCGCCCAGAGGCCGCCATCCTGGTTATTTTTGCGCTGCTGGTGGGCGTGTGGCAGCTCTATCTCGATCTCGCTGAAGGAGACGGGTCGCTGTCGGGTGTCAAGCTATCGAAGCGCCTGGGGGTTAGCCCCAGCACCATTAGCCGCCGCAAGCGCCTAGCGAACTTTCCCGTGTGGAGCCAAACGATCGACCCCGATGGCATTGGCTGGCGCTACCGCTCTGGACGGTTTTTGCCCATCATCGACGCGGTGGAGCAGCCAGAATCCGCAGAGCAGCCAGAATCCGCAGAGCAGCCGTAATCGCCACACTGCCACTATCCTCTTCGGCATCATGGCCTCATCTCACAACCCGGTTCAAAAACTGCTGAATCCGTTGGGGATAAGCTGCTCCCGCCACTGCAGGAACCGTATTGTGATTGGCTTGGGGCACCAGCCAGAGTTCCTTAGGCTCTGTCGCTGCCTCATACAGCGTCTCGCTCATGTCAGGGGGCACTGTGACATCTGCCGTGCCATGCAGAAATAGCACCGGCACCTGCATCTGCTGTGCGGCAGCCAGTGCATCAAAGCGTTGCGTCAGCAGCCGATCAATGGGCAACAGTCGGTAGGGTGGAATGCGCTGGGCGATCGCCCCCACCGAGGTAAACGAAGCTTCGGCAATCACCGCGCCTGCCTGGGGCTGCTGGGCGGCAAGCCACAGGGCGATCGCCCCACCTAACGAGTGGCCGTAGAGCACAATGCGGTGGGGAGCACGCTGGCGATCGCGCACCAGGTAGCGCCAAGCCGCCTCTGCATCGGCATATACCGACTCTTGGGACGGAAAGCCTCCCTGACTGCGCCCGTAGCCGCGATAGTCCACCAGCAGCACCGCCAGCCCCATGTCATGAAACTGACGAGCGAGATCAACCAGATCACCCACGTTCGCGGCATTGCCATGAAAGTAGAGCAGCGTAAGGGGATCATCCTCCAGCGGCGAGTCCCCTGCGGGAATCCACCAGCCATGCATCAGGTCTTCATCTGACGCATTCTCGGCTGACGCGTTCTCGGCTGATGCGTTCTCGGCTGATGCCTCCTCAACCGGAATCCACACATCCTCAAACACCAACCCCACCGCAGCGGGGGTGCGGGCGATCGCCCGTCGAGGAAAAAAGATGAATCGCGCCTGCTGGGTATAGAGGTAGCCACACAGCACCAGATAGAGCGCCAACCCCACCGCAATACCCTTGATACCCAGAGAGAGGAGCGATCGCCCAATCAACGATTACTCTCCTCTTACACAGCAAGGGGCGGCTTGCGCTTGTGCCACTCTGTCGCCTGTTCATAGGCATGGGCCACACTCAGCAGCAAATCTTCGCGCAGCACATTGCCAATGAGCTGTAGCCCAATGGGTAAGCCCTGAGCATCAAAACCACAGGGCAAGCTAATGGCGGGTAGCCCCGCCAGGTTCACCGGAATCGTCATCAAGTCCAGCAGATACATACCGAGGGGATCATCGGTCTTCTCACCTGCTCTAAAGGCCGTCGTAGGCGAGGTGGGAGACACCAGCACATCCACCTGCTGAAACGCCCGCTCAAAGTCTTGCTTGATCAGCGTCCGCACCTTTTGCGCCTTAAGGTAGTAAGCATCGTAATAGCCCGCCGACAGCACATAGGTGCCAATCATGATGCGCCGCTTCACCTCTGCCCCAAAGCCCTCAGAGCGGGTTTTAACGTACATGTCAAGTAGGTTTTCGGGATCATCATGGCGATAGCCAAACTTAACCCCGTCATAGCGGGCCAGGTTCGCCGACGCTTCTGACGGCGCAATGATGTAATAGGTCGGCAATCCATAGCGAAACTGCGGGCACGACACCACCTGCACTTCAGCGCCCATCGCCTGCATCTGTTCAACCGCTTGGGTCACCGCCGCTTCCACTGTGGCGTCTAGCCCTTCCCCAAAGGTTTCTTTAATGATGCCAATTCGCAGTTTTCCGCGCGGCTTGAAGTCGGGCTTCAGCGCGGCGGCATAATCGGGAATCTCCACATCAAGGCTGGTGGCATCGTGGGGATCATGACCGGCGATCGCCTGCAACACCAGCGCCACATCTTCTACCGATCGCCCAAACGGGCCGATCTGATCCAGCGATGAGGCAAACGCCACCAGCCCATAGCGCGACACCAGCCCATAGGTGGGCTTCATCCCCACGACGCCACACAGCGAAGCCGGTTGCCGAATCGAGCCGCCTGTGTCTGACCCCAAGGACACCACGCACTCGCCAGCGGCCACAGCGGCTGCCGAGCCACCCGACGAGCCACCCGGCACCCGTTCTACATCCCAGGGATTGGCGGTGACTTGGTAGGCCGACGTTTCGGTAGAGCTGCCCATGGCAAACTCATCCATATTTGTTTTGCCTACCATGACCGCTCCCGCCTGCTGCAACCGCTGGGTCACCGTCGATTCATAGGGCGGCACAAAGGTTTCTAAAATGCGCGAGCCGCAGGTGGTGCGAATGCCCTGAGTGCACATATTATCTTTGATGCCGATGGGGATACCTGCCAGCAGCCCAATCGGTTCGCCTGCGGCAATTTGGGCATCGACTCGGCGGGCCTGAGCTAGCGCCTGATCGGCGGTCACGGTCAAAAAACTTTTGATCTGGGGTTCCAGGGCGTCCATACGCGCTAGGGCTGCTTCTGCCAGCTCAACCGCAGTGCGCTCTTTCTGGATGAGCTGATGATGCAACTCTCGGATAGATGCCATGGGGTACCTCTTTACTTAATCCTCGCGGGCTGGCGATAATTCGTTTTTTAGTCTAGTCGATTTTTTGTTGCTTTAGCGATCGCCACCCCAGCACCCGAGCAGTGGGGACTCAGCTCTAGTTGAATAACAGGCTGTAGAGATCTGAAAAACAGTGAGGGATGTATCATGGGACTCACCTTGCTGAGGATGTTCTATAGTTAACTTTGGTTAACCCTTAGAATTTCCTTAAGATTTATTCTCGTCTATAAAATTCAACCGTTGGTTTGCTGATAGCCCTGTGCAGCGCTTTTTCTCTAAGACCAGCAGTTCCAGGCAAATGATTAAAGACATTTAGGAAAGAAAGGGCATTACTGTTGGGGTGTTTTTATCCCGTGTGAGGTTGATGGATGCGTCGGCTGCGATGGTTATTGTTAGTTGCTCCTATTAGTTTTTTAGGAGTATTGACGGGGGGGGTGCTCGTGCACTCGTATCCAGCGCTTACCCCGGTGGTAGAAGCGTCTTACGACAACACGCTGGATCTGGATACGGTGCGATCGCTCGAAAATTTGCGCCAGCTTCGAGAACAGTTGATAGGACAGATCGCGCAGCAGCCCCAAGTGCTCCTCAGCAGCAGCAATGGCGCTGGGTCAAGCAGCTCTCAGCTCACTCAGAAGCTGCAAGCCGTCGAAATTCGCATCCAAATCGAAGAGATGTCGAAAGAGCGCTTAGACGAGGCGATCGCCCTGGCTAACGACGCCCGATCCCTAGAGCGGCGGCTAGACCCCGAGGAATCGACAGAGGCAGCCGAGGGCTCTGTCTATCAGCGTTGGGATGAGGCCGTGGCGCTGTTGCTGGGCATTCCCCGCGAGTCTCTGGTCTACGACCAGGCCCTAGAAGAGCTAGAGGACTATCAAGCGCGGCTGGCGATCGCCGCCTACCGCTATGACACCGCCCGATCTAGCTTTCTAGAAGAAATTGCGGAAGAGTCGGGCTATGGCTCAGATGTGCGAATCACAGTGTGCAGCAGCCAGCGAGAATGCCGCCGATATCAAGGAGATGTGGAACCCGCCAGCCCTGCAAGCTTGATCAAAGTCCCGATTGCGATCGCCCTAATGCAAAAGGTAGAAGAGGATGGGATCGACATCAGCGAAATCATTTCCATCAGCCGCAGCAACTACACCGAAGACGCCGCAAAAATCTGGGTGGGTGCAGAATATCCCCTGCGCCAAGTGAACTACCAAATGCTGGCTTATAGCAGCAATATCGCCACCAATGAGCTGATCGACTATGTGGGGATGGACTACATTAACCAGGTGATGCGCGATCGCGGCTATAGAACCACGCGGGTGAATACCAAGCTGATTGGTGAGTCCATTGCTCCGAGCAACGGCATCACTGGCGTGCCCAACAGCATCACAACGGATGAACTAACCGACATGATGGTGGGGATCTATAACCAAGAGCACCCCGGCGACGACGTGATTTTAGAAAGTCTGGTGAACCAATATGATTGGGATCTAGGCTACTCAACTGTGCGGCAACCTGCCATCTGGGTCGGCGAAAAGACAGGTCAAAACTCTAAAATGCTGGGCGCAACGATGGGTGTCACGCTCAATGGCACCATTTACGTCATCACCCTGACCATCGACTACACCGCTAACGAGCCCGCCTATCGCGCCGTCATGCGTTCCATTGTCGATCACCTGATCGCCAATGACGGGTTCTAATGACGGATTCTAAGGAGAGTTGCCGTTCCGTGACAAGCCGTCCACAATCAGCATGTAGACTGAACTAAGCGAGTCCGTGCAGCACGGTTCTGTCACCCTCATCCTTGATCTATGGCGTCGGCATTTCCCCTCAAGACTCAGATTCAAGGCAGCGGCTTTCCCGTTCTTTGCCTGCATGGGCATCCGGGGTCAGGTCAGAGCATGGGTGTTTTTACTCATCCCCTATCGCAGCACTTCACCACCATCGCGCCTGATCTGAGAGGCTACGGCAGCAGCCAAACCCGACAGCCGTTCGAAATGGCTGACCACTTGGTAGATTTAGAGGCGCTGCTAGATCACTTAGCGATTGAGCGTTGCTTAGTTCTGGGCTGGTCGCTGGGCGGCATCTTGGCAATAGAACTGGCGCTGCGGTATCCCGAACGCATCACAGGGCTGATATTAATCGCCACAGCAGCACGTCCTGTCGGCAATCATCCACCCGTGGATTGGTCGACCTATGCCCTTACTGGTGTAGCGGGCTTGGTGAACTGGGCGCTGCCCGGAGTGCAGTGGAATATTGACTGGTTTGGGCGGCGATCGCTCTTTCGCTACCTCGTTCGCACCCACACGCCATCAACCTATCGCTATCTAGCGCAGGATGCCGTGACGGCCTACCTGACTACCTCTACTCAGGCTAATGCAGCGCTGAACACAGCCCTGCGGCAGCGATACAATCGCTTAAACCAGCTTCATCGCCTGACCTGCCCCAGCCTCATGCTCGCGGGCGCAGAGGACGTGCATATCACCGCAGCATCCAGCCTAGAAACGGCTGCGCATCTGCCCAATTGCCAATCTCACTGCTACCCGCATGTCGCGCACCTATTCCCCTGGGAAATTCCTCAGCAGGTATTGCAGGATATCGATCAATGGCTTGCCAACTACCCAGAAATCACATCAATTGCTGAGGCTAATTAACGCCAGTTCGGGTTAAAGGGGGTTTGAGCTTATTCCGAACTCAGGTTAATTAACCTGACAGGAGTTCGATAGCATTGTTTCAGCCACAGGCTACAGGGCTGAAATAACACAAAGCCGGGATGCCTGCGTCTTGGATAGCAGGGTTTCAGGCATTTGCCGCACCGCAACCCTGCGTTGAAGACTGATGTTAATAAGCTGAGGCTTGTTCAAAGTTTTGACGCCAAATCAGCACTCGGAAAGGCCTTGAGCAGCCTTGTGCCCAAGGCTGCTCGTTCACTCGATTCCACAAAATATAATCACCGCAAGACTGAGCTGCGATGACCCACCGCAACCCGACGCATCAAACCTATAGCCTCTCAACCTATGCCTAGGCTCTAGAGACTAAGTTTGGCGGCTAAATACGCCAGGGATCGTCATTCGATCTAGCGCTTCATCGTATAGCGTTAGCTTACCAGGCTTACAGCGCTTAATGGCAATACGAATATTCTGAGCCCCTTCTGCCTGCAAATCTTCCACATAGCCAGGCTTATGGCGCTCAGCCTCTGCTTCATTAAGAAATGGGCCAAAAAAGTAGATGCAGCGGGGAGAATCGGTCGAGATTTCGACCCACCAGGCAAGACCAAAGGTCTGGAGTAAGCTAGTCACAAAATCTTTCATAAGTCTCGCAGTATAATCCGATGGCGTTTAGACAGTCAGCAACGTGCACAGCAATCACAGACGTGAATATAAAAACTTAGGTTCACGCTACAAAGTCTAGCCAGAAGAAACAAGCGCCTTTGGATGTAATTATGAATGCTCTGATGAATGAGAGCCTGCATCCAAGGATCGAATAGTAGCCCATCGCTGGCGGAAGACTTCGTATAACACCATACCAGTTGCAACGGATGCATTCAGACTCGTGGTCTTTCCCTTTAGCGGGATCGACACCAGCACGTCGCAATGGCGCTGAGTAATCAGATTCAGGCCGTCGCCCTCAGCACCGACTACCAGCACCACTGGCCCGCTAAACGATACCGTGTGCAACGGTTGAGCCGCATCAGCAGCCATTCCATAAATCCAGAAGCCCTCTGCTTTTAGGGTCTCGAGTGCTCGGCTGAGGTTGACAACGCGCGACACAGGCAAATGCTCTAGCCCGCCTGCAGCCACCTTCATCACTGTAGACGTGACGCCCGCCGATCGCCGCTGCGGGATCACCAAACCTTGGGCACCCATGGCCTCGGCACTACGGATAATCGCGCCCAGATTATGGGGATCAGTAATGCTGTCTGCTGCAATCAGTACTGGCTGGTCAGACGCTGCTTTGGCGCGAGCGATTAGATCCGGCAATTCGAGATAGCTATAGGGGGCAATTTGCGCCACAATGCCCTGATGAGTAGCACCCTGAGTCATTTGGCTAAGGCGTCGAGCATCCACTTCATCGATGACGGCGCCGTTGGCCTTTGCTTCTGTGAGCAGGGTATGAAAGCGCGGATCATAGCGGAGGTGAGACATTACCCAAATACGGTTGATTTGGCGATCGCCCGTCAGTGCCGCTAGCACTGGATGCCGCCCATAAATCAAATCGGGCTCATCGACGGCTTGCTCGTCTTGCAGCAAGTCAGACGCCTGACCGGCATCAGACGGCGCGCCAAACCGCTCTCGGCGAGGATAGCGTTCTGAGCGCTGATCGCGCCCTTGCTCCCGTCCCTGAGATGGCCCCTGATCCCGTCCTTGAGTCCGTCCCTGAGTCCGCCCGCGATCTCGATAGCCCGACTCACGGGGCGGACGCCCACCAGAATTATCCCGATCCCGAGGCTGGCGAGGCTGATCTCGAAGTTTATCGTAACCTGCTGTATCCGGTGCTTTGCCATAGGCAGAAGGGCGCGATCGCTCCCCATCTTTGGGGCGAATCTGAGGCCGATCTTGCCGATCTTGAGGCCGGTCTGAGGAACGGTCTAACGGACGCGGCTGAGGGCGATCGCCCGATCCCCGTGTAGGTTTCCCAGGCGACTGAATAATTCGCTTGCCTCTAGGCTTGGCGTCGGGCCTGCCGCTAGCAGATAGCTTGGGCTTGCGCCCCCGAGCAGAATTCGGTTTCCGGGGGCGAGGTCCGTTGGGTGTGGGCATGATTCACCAGAATAAAGATTAATAAAGAAATAAGGATAGAAATGAAACGGGTTCACAGCACACACACATCCCCACGCCTCCGGCAACCGCTAACCTAATAGCCAATGCCAACGCACGAAACAAACCAGAAACCTCGAATAAGACTCTGAAAACCTAGGGCCCGCATAGGCCGCAAGCACAGCCTACTGAATCCGGCAGTATCTTCAAATTTGCAGGAATACGCTTCAGTTGCCCAGTCGCCCATTCTAACCAGAATGCGGTTTGATGTGTGGAGCTCAACGCCCGATGAGGCCAGTTACAGAGTTCGGTTTATAACCCCTATCTATACTCCATTCGGGCCACTCACAACTAGGCTATTGCATACACAACGTCAGACGAGATCAAGTATTTACTTCATCTTTCACTTCATTTTATTGATGCTCAGATGCTCCAGCTCAAATCACATCCATCTTGGTCTGTTTTTTTCGGACGTTGAAGATTCAACAGAGTAAACATTCTGGCAAAACGCTCTGACTAGACTCTTAGACTCTATGATGCCTTGCCTAGACTTATCGCTGAGCCAACTGATCCACTCAATGCCTCGACTGCAATGGCTACATTAGAGAACGCTACTGTATATACATAAGTCCTGAAACCCTTGCGACCAGAGCTTTCTCCTCATCCCCCAACCCCTTCTTCCAGAACGGGAGCCGGAAAGCCTTGTCTGGACTTCTCCCTCGCCTATGTTTAGCCTATGTTTGGGAGAGGGGGACTGAGAGGGTGAGGGCCAAGATTGTGTATAAGCAGCAGTTAGAGAACGGGAGGGCCAGTCGGAGCTGTTACCAATGGCGTCAGCAGCGCCAGCACCTCCGTCAAGCGGGCGGGATGCTGCAAATAAAGATAGCCTAGCAAAGCTTCTAGACTAGTCGCAGCCTGATAGGTAGCCAGGTCAAGTCGTCTAGGATGGCGCGACGACGAATTTCGCCCTCGCTTGACCCACTCCAACTCATCCGGTGTGAGATGCGGGATGAGTTGCTGAAGGTAGTGAGACTGCTGCTCAGCACGAACTTGACTCACCACCTGATCATGATACGCCCGAATACGCCGAGGCGGCAGCAGGCAGCAGGTACGAATATGCAGCTCGTAGACTGCATCTCCCAAATACGCCAATGCCGCCGGAGAAAACCGCTGAAGCTCTGCATCAGAAAACTTAGCGCCGTTTCCCTCAAGACCGTTTGACATTGTCTAGGGCCGCTTCCACAGAAGGCTGGAGCGACAAAAACTGCTCCAATCGGACTAGCTTGACCGTTTGCGTGACCCGAGGGTTCGACACAATCTGAAAGGTGCCCCCCGCAGTTTGGGCTTTTTTGGCAAGCTGCACTAGCGCGCCTAACCCTGAACTATCAATAAAATCAATGAGCGCCAAATCCAATACAAGATTGGATGGCCCTTCGTCTAAGCACTTGTCGAGGACCTTGCGAAAAATGGGGTCAGAGTAGGAATCCAACTGGCCAGCTAAACGAAAGAGCTGGTAATTGTCTTTGACCTCGCGGGTGCCTCGAAGGCTAACTGTTAAATTCAGTGTCTCTAAAATAGACGCCTCCCGGCTGTTAATTGCAGCGCTGACCACAATCAGAGGCTTAAGTATACGTCAGGACATCTGCCGTTGCAATGGTTCACTACAGTTTTTTCATCTGATTTGGGGATCGGCATAAACCTTCTTATTCTAGGATATTCACCAGACTGAATAGCCTGCTGATAACCCACTAGAGCCTTATATTTTGCAATGGGTTGATGGTGCGATCGCACAGTTCATGGCTGATCGCGCTTGAGACTTTTGCCTAGAACTATTTAGAACTTGACCATAAGGCTTATGTCTCCGATGGGTAAGGCTGCGCTAATCCCCTTGGGGATGCTCATTCCACAGCAGCGTGGTTTGCCGCAGACTAACGTGGTCCCCGTTGCCCAAAATTAAATGATCCAGTAGGGGGATATCGAGCAGGGCGGCACCCTGCAAAAGCTGTCGAGTGAGGGCGAGATCAGCAGGGCTTGGCTCAAGATTGCCTGAGGGGTGGTTATGAGCAATGATGACGCGGGTAGCCCCCTGACGGATCACCGCACGAAAGATGTCGCGGGGATGGGCCAGTGTTTCTGTGGCGGTGCCGATGGTAATCACCTGGGTGCCGAGATGGCGATGCTTGATGTCGAGCAGCAGCACCGCGAATTTTTCTTGGGGTTGCCACATGAGGTCGTTGCTGAGTAGACCTGCGGCGATCGCCGGATCATCCACAATAGGGCGATCGCCCCCCCGCGCCATAAAGACGCGCTTTCCCAGCTCAACGGCAGCCAAAATGGTGCAGGCTTTTGCAGCTCCCACCCCTGGCACCTGCATCAGTTCATGGGGATTAACATCCTTTAAAGCTGTGAGGGGATCTTGCTCATGTTCGCCCAGAGTTTTAAGAATATGCTGCCCCAGCCCTACTGCAGACAACTTGCCCGGCCCTTGCCCTGTGCCTAGCAAAATCGCAATCAATTCTGCTGTCGCCAATCGGTTCGCGCCCGCACTCAGCAACCGCTCTCGTGGTCGCTCGCTGCTGGGTAAATCTGCAACCCGCAGGTTATACATAAACTGCACCCCAACTCGACCAGAATCTAAGCTTTGGGACGATTTTTGGATGTGCTGCATGCTCATTCAACCCTTCCAAAATGCAACCCTCCCAAACAAAAGGACGGTGTTGCGCCCTGACTGAAATGCTCAGATGCGGCGATCGCACGCTGGCACTCTATTTAGTAATCCCAGCCTGAATGGGGAAATCGCGACCTTTAAGGAAAAATAGGAGCATTTGCTGAGTTCACTTGTATTGGGGGACGCCGCAGCCGGGAAACCCCACTGGAGTCACCCTGAAGTATGGGTATGTAGCCCACCATTAATTGTGATCAGCCTCAGTTTCTGCGACATGGGATGGCGAGGCTGCAACACCGTTGTTTCCGGCAATCCACTGCTGCAGCGAGGCCGCCAGTTCAGGCGAGAGGCTGAGAGAGAGGTCGTTGGTGCGGAGGTGCAGATCACGCTGGGGAAACGGGATCTCGACATGGTTTTTGCGGAATAGATGCTCGATTTGAAAGTAGAGATCGCTTTTGATCAGGATTTGACGGCTGGGTTCTCGCGTCCATACCAGCAGCTCAAAGTTCAGGCTGCTGTCACCAAACCCCTTAAAAAATACCTGCGGTGCGGGATAGCTGAGCACCCGCGCCTGGCCTTTTGATGCCTCTAACAAGAGCGATCGCACCTTGGGCACATCTGCCCCATAGGCGACCCCGACCGGAATATGCAGCCGAGATACCGGATTATCGTGGCTCCAGTTAATCACCTCTTTTTCTAGAAACCGAGAATTGGGCACGATGATCGACACCTGATCGAGCGTGCGGATGACGGTGCTGCGGGCACCAATTCGCTCAACAGTGCCCTGAAAATCGCCCACTTCTACAAAATCGCCGACTTGAATTGGCCGCTCAAACACCAGCACCAGGCCACTGCCAAAGTTTTTGGCAATATCTTGCAAGCCAAAACCAATCCCCACACTAAGGGCGCTCGCGAGAATTGCCAGTGAGCTGATATCGAGCCCCCACACCTGCAGCAGCACCAGCGTGCCAAGGAAGATGATCCCGTAGCGAAAAATTACGGCGATCGCCTCTTGCGCACCCCGGTTAATGCCTGCCAGTTCCAAAATCCGCGACCGAAACAGATCGGTCATGACCTTGGAGGCGAGGATCAGCAATACCAGCATTGTCAGCAATGCCAGCAGTTGAACCAATGAATATTGCCGCCCGCCGAGGGCCAACAGCGGCGTGGTAAAACTATCAAGCACCACCTCTGCACCGCCTCTGCTCCAGTCTCGGGTCAGCGGAAATAAGCCTGCAATATGCCACATGGACACCAGCCATAGCACTGTGCGGGTCAGCAACAGGGCCGTGCGCATGGCCCGCTCGATCAAGTCGGGAGCGTCAGAAGGTTTGGGGTCGTTGCTTTTAGGTGTGCCTTGGGCAAAGTGCGATCGCACGCGAGGAATGAGCACCTGCTGCCACAAGCGCTGTAGGCCATAGTGCAGTGCCACTGTCGTCAGCACTAGCACGACTGCCACCAGCACCGTCCAGTCACTCGGGGCGGGGTCAGGCGGGGGCGCTTCGCGGTCAAAGACATCAGTGAAGGGGGTTGAAGCCCTTGCAGCGATCGCCCCCAGACCAAATTGCAGCGGAGCGATCGCCCCCGCTGCCGCTATCCCTACCAGCAGTGCCAGTTTCACATTGCGCGCCCGTGCGGTCATCCCATTCCCCCTGTAGCGGATGGTTTCAGCCCAAATCGCCAGCCCCAGCAGCGGCATTTAGCGCTCTCCTGTGCTTCTGCCAAACTGCGCCCTAGGCGCCACTGCACACGCCATACCAGAAATTTCATCGATCGGGATCATCCATCAGGACGGCAGGACAGCCTTCAGTGTAGTGGAATCTGCTGGGGCACCGCTGACCCCAAAGGCAGGTTGTACTGCGCACCGTATGGGTGGGATCGCGTGAGACTGCAGAGCGGTGATGCGGACTGAGCTACCATAAAACAGCAAGGTCACACGCTGCATTCACCATGGGACGCCGCGCCTACTTAACTGACGCGCAGGGCATGCGCCTGCCCAGCGTCACCACTATTCTGAACGCCACCCGGCCCCCAGAGGCCCGAGAAGCCCTAGCCCGCTGGCGCGATCGCCTAGGAGCTGCTGAGGCGACTCGCGTAGCCACCACCGCCAGCCGACGCGGCAGCCAAACCCATAAACACCTGCGCCACTACCTGCGTGGCGAGGCTCCCCCGTGCCCTGATGCCATTCGCCTCTATTGGCAAAGCCTAGAGCCGGTGCTGGCAGATATCGACGCGGTGAACCTGGTGGAAGCGACCGTGTTTCACTACAATCTGGGCTACGCCGGGCAGGTGGATTGTGTGGCCAACTACCAGGGGCAGCCTTGTGTAGTGGATTGGAAGACGGCGGATGTTCCCAAGGGGTCGGTAGAGCGGCTGTATGATGGGCCGTTGCAGCTTGCGGCGTATTGCGGCGCTGTGAATCAGCAGCGGGCAGAGGGTGACAGCATTTGCCAGGCGATGCTGGTGGTGGCGGTGCCCCAACACCCGGCGGAGGTGTTTTGGTTTGACCCAGACCATCTGCATCACTACTGGGAAGCCTGGCAGCAGCGGCTTGCCCAGTTCTATGGGCGATCGCCCTGGCATTATCCGTCTTCGGGCTAGCGACTGATTGTAGTTGCCCTAGGGCGTGTCATCAATTCCAACCAAACACCTGATGCTATGAGCGTTGCCACGCCCGACCCAACAACCAAGCTAGGGGCTGTGACCGTTGATTTCTGCGATATCAGAGGCTAATTGATAACAGCCCCTAGTATGATTGGGACAAGCGGACGGCTGCGATCGCCCCCGTCGTTACCAGCTTGAATGCGTCTTTCTGATTGGATTACCCCAACCACGCCAGCGGGCACTGCGCTCTTCCTCATGTGGAATGGCTATCATGTCTTTTCTATTCCCCACCGAGAACTCGTGCGATCGCCCCATTCTGTGCGGTTTTCGGGGGTTGGCGGCAAGCGCAGCAGCTGCACCGAATCGTTTGTAGACTGTGCCTGGCGAGAAGGGGTAGAGGAAATTGGTACCGTCATCACTAGCATCGACTCCGCCAGCCAAACCCACTTGTTTCGCGCCGATGGTAGCCTCACGGCCATTTCGCTGGTCGATGAGGCCATCTCCCCCCGGCTGGTGTTAGAAAAGCAGAACCACACCGGGCACGGCAGCTTGTCCGTCTCCGACCCATCGTATTATCTGGTGGCCTTTGATGCTAGCCTCAACGCTCCCCCCACGCCCCGCAATGAGCTGGCGGCGCTGATCTATATGCAGGATGCTCATTTGGCCCTGATGCAGGATGGCACAGAGTGGGCGATCGCCGATTTGCTCCAGCGCGATGCACGGATTGAGTGCCAAGCCGGTGTCTCCCTTGCACCTGCGACAACCCTTATTCCCCATGGCACCGCTAAGTTTTTGGTGCATTGGCTGCATGAGCGCTCCTGCTAGCCACTCCTGTCCACGCATGATTCACATGATTCAAGTGCGTCACACTCTACGTTCTGGCTTGCCCTTTTAACGTGCGCCATAGACTCTTTAACGTTCTGCCTCGCCCTTTAACGTGCGACCTTGGCGCTCTATTGAGCAGCGTGGCGCTATGCTAGGGGCAGAGCGTCTTTATTGCTTGCCTGCTCCTACTTTTACTGTATGAATGCTGCTGCGATCGCCCCATCTCCGCCCTTTGCTGCCCTCATCTTCGATTGCGATGGCACCTTAGCCGATACGCTCTCGGTGCATTACCAAGCTTGGGTAGCCGCGCTTCGGCAGTTTGGTTCAGGCATGGATCAGGCTTGGTATGCCAGGCATACAGGGGTTTCTACCGTTGATTTAGTAGCACTGCTGAATACGACATTTGGCTATCGGCTAGAGGTGGCTGCGGTCAAGGCTGAAAAGCATCGGCACTTTGCAGACCTAGTGCATTTGATTCAGCCAATCATGCCCGTGGTGGCGGTGGTGCAGGCCTATGAGGGAAAAGTGCCGATGGCGATCGCCTCTGGAGGCACGCGCCAGGTGGTGCACCGCACGCTTCAGGCCATTGGGGTGGCCGCAAAAATGCAGACCGTGCTCACCATTGAGGATGTCGCGCAGGGCAAGCCCAACCCCGACCTATTTCTGCTGGCGGCGCAGCAACTGCGGGTAAACCCCGGCGACTGCGTTGTGTATGAAGATAGCGAAGTCGGGCTAGAAGCTGCGCAGCGGGCCGGGATGCGCGCCATTGATGTGCGCCCGGCTGTCAAGCGTTGGATCCAGGCACGCGGGGCGCACGATGGGTCAAACCGTGGGGCGATCGCTCCCACGGGCAACGCTCAGCCCCAGTTCATCCATCCGCCTAACTGCGGCGCACCCTCCTAGCGCTAGGACGGGTATACTGTGTGCAGGAAACAGGATGACAGACCCCTCTCACCAGACCTGTCCGTGGAACCGCGACGAGTCATCCACTGCTCTGCCCCGCCCGTGCCCGTTAAGGCAGCCCTAAACCGCATTATGCTCCATGGGTGCATCGCCGATTGGGACTGTCGCCACCCCTCTCGACCAACTGCTTGCTCATTTAGTTTTTACTCCCTTCCTAAGAGATTCGAGGACCTCACCCTTGGCCCTATCTGCTCAACCGATTCAGCGAGGAAAGTCGCTGCATGAACAAGCTTATGAAGCGTTGCGCATCAGCATCTTGTCCGGTGAATTAGCGCCGGGCGATCGCCTGATCGAAACTCAGCTCGCCCAGGGTTTGCAGGTGAGCCGCACCCCCCTGCGTGAAGCCCTGCGCCAACTGCAGCGAGAAGGGCTAGTCACAGCAGACATCAGCGGTGGGCTCCGGGTCACCACCATTTCGGCAGATGACGCCATACAGCTTTACGACTGCCGCCTGGCCCTAGAGCAGCTATCGGTCGCAGAAGCTTGTCAGAACGCCAGCGATGCACAACTGCAGCACTTAGCCGACTTTGTCACCCAGGCAGAAGCCTTAGGTAAGGTACGCACGGCGAAACCCGACAACCTGCAATTGCTAGATCTGGACTACCAATTTCATCATCTAATTGCCGAAAGTGCAGGCAATCAGCGACTTGTCTCGTTGCTAGAACAAGTGTTTGACGCCATGTCCCTCCTGCGGATTCAAACCCTATGCCACAACCCCAACGTTCTCGATATTCGCCTAGAGCATCGGCAGATCTATGAGGCGATCGCCCAACGGGATGTGGCAACCGCCACGGCGGCCATCAAAACACATCTAATTTCTAGTAAAGCCCGTGTTGTAGCTGAGATTCAAAGCATCCATCAGCCCCACCCCGCGAGCAGGGCTGCAAAGCCCACTGAATAGAGGCTGATGATCTAGAGGCTGTCATCAATCAGCCTCTGATATCCCAGAGATATCCCAGAAATCAACCGTCACAGCCCCTCGCCTGGTTTTTGGGTCGGGCGTGGCAACGCTCATAGCATCAGGCGTTTGGTTAGATAAGGCGTTTGGTTAGAAGTGATGACACGCCCTAGGAGGTTTGAATCATACCGTTATCAGGATTCACCAGCCGCAGCAGCTTTTGTTTGATTTGAGCATCAAACACCTCCCACTTCATGCGGGTGTATTCTGTATTCTCGTTAGAGCCAGAGAGAAACCCCATGGGGATCTCGAAGCCGCCCGCCATCGAACGCCCGCCTCCAAAAAAGCGCCCGTGAGTATCTTGCCCGAACGCTTCTTTGATAAACTCATCGGGATCTAACGTGAGCTTGTTGGTTCGCAGAGACCCGACCACAATTTCTAGATCTTCATCTTCGTCATGAACAATGCCATAGACGACTGCGGTGTGAACGTTCTCTTCTGTCACTAAGAAGTCCGCAGCTTGAGGAATGGCATCGCGATCGTCGTACCGCAAGTAGCCCACGCCCGCAATGCAGAAGTTGTTATGAGAAAGACGATTACGGAGCGATCGCTCAATCACATCCATCACCCGCTTCGAGCGTGATGATTGCAGCACCGAATTGAGCAGTTGGCTGTCGTAATAGCGGCTTAGATAGGCCGCCGCCAAAAAGTCTTCTTCTTGCGCCTGCATAAGGCGATTGGTATCGCAGCGCAAGCCGTGCATCAGTGCCGTGGCACACTTCACATGCTCATTGTTGCTGTTGTCAAAGTTGAGCAACCCCGCCTGAAGGTATTGCGTCATGATGGTGGCCGTGGCGCGCGCTTGAGTGCGAATATCAGTGAATTCCGCCTCAATTTCGCCCTGGTGACTGTGGTGGTCAACCACGACCAGCATCGGCAAATTTAGCTCTTGTAGCAGCGGCAACAGTTGAGTGGTGGTGCCTTGGTTGTCAATGAACACACAGCCGCTATAGCTAGAAAGGTCTTTCTCCCTAGCCATTTGCGGCGTCCAGCGGTGGCTAGGCAGGTTCGTAAGTTTGACAAGGGCAATGTTTTCTTGATGGCTTAGAGTGCCTGCATAGACAATGTCGCAGCGAATGTCATATTGCTCGGCAATCAGCTTATAGGCCCAGCCGCAGGAGAGCGCATCAGGATCGGGGAAATCTTGCAGCAGCACCAGATGGCGATCGCCCTTGTGGGCTGTTAGCAACTGCGCTAATTCCTCGGCTCGGCTTTCAGTAATGCGACGGCTATGGGTTGTGGTCAGCGACCAATCCGCTTGCGCAGTTTCCACCGAACTTCTGTCGCGTTTGTTCGTTGAGAGGGACCCTGCAGAATCGGTCATTGTATTCGATCCATTCTGAGACTTGAGAGAATTGGATGGCATAAGCAGTAGGGCTAAGCTGGTCAATGGAGAAGTCCAAAGCCATTTCTTAGCATCAGTTCAAGTGTGCGTTGATTGGTCTCTTCGATCTTCGCAGAAAAACCAGAAAGCGACACCCTATCCCAGGTTCTATTTTTCTCACCTGGGATAGAGTCGCAATCTGTTATGAGGTATACCCTTGTATCTATAATTACCTGAGTTCGACAACGAGTGAAGTGCTGAAAGAAAGGCTGAGGGTTACGCTCAAAGTATTGAATTCTAAGCACCTCAGCCATGTCTTTGAGTCTAGCGCGCCTCGACTTGACCCAAATCTTCTGCG
>JAESGQ010000107.1_pt1 | contig 69684 bp, 56 predicted proteins | sample 9266251 | NCBI WGS metagenome assembly JAESGQ01 (sample SAMN17056778, study PRJNA650883) | algae metagenome | isolation source: Kaiparowitsia implicata GSE-PSE-MK54-09C and co-occurring heterotrophs from... | place: USA: Kaiparowits Plateau, Grand Staircase Escalante National Monument, UT ... | reverse complement strand
TCGATGACCACCTGATGCTCACCGCCGCTGGATTATGGAACTTCTACCTGATGGCCGCTTGAGACCAGCACCAAAACAGAACCACTGCCAGCGAGGGTAGTTCTTTCAGTTATTCCCCAACAGCTCTGTTGTCCGTTGCTTGGCGCTGAACCGTTTGCGATTGATCGCCGCAGTCCGGGGTAAGAAGATTTTGGGCGTTGCATAATGAGGATATGAAATCAGGGTAAAACCAATGGAATGTCCCGAATGTGGCTCAACTAACATCAGTCAGAACGGCAAGCAAAGAGGTAAACAAAATTACCTCTGCAAAGACTGTCGGCGGCAATTTATCGAAACCTATGATCCGCCCTCCGGTTATTCCGATGCGTTTGAGCGCGAGTGTCTCAAGCTGTATGTCAACGGCATGGGATGTCGGGTAGTGTTCTAGACCTGTGTTTCACGACAAAATGTGAAGAGTCCCGATACCCACACTCTGCTCATGGTTCTTGAACCTGTTGGCTGCCCCACTTGTCACACTCCTAATGTCGTCAAAAATGGCAAAAGCGATGAAGGCAAGCAGCGCTATCGCTGTCGCAATACTGAGTGTTCGCGGGCCTCGTTCATCCGCGACTATACCTACCGAGGCTACCTACCTGAGGTCAAGCGACAAATCAATGATATGGCGATGAATGGCAACGGCATTTGCGATACCGCTCGGGTGCTGAAGGTGAGTCCGACGACCGTGATTGAGGAATTAAAAAAACCATCGGCATCTGGAGGCGGTTAACCGGGCGGTGTTAGAACAGATGTCAACGCCTCCCACCACGGCCATGATAGTGCGGGTGGACGAAGCGGAGATGGATGAGATGTGGAGCTTTGTGCAATCAAAGCGACAGCAACGATGGCTCTGGCATGCCATTGACCATCAAACGGGTACCGTGCTGGCCTATGTTTTAGCGCCCCAGGTCGATGTTGCCCTCTCAGCGCTCATGACGTTGCTTGCCCCCTTTGGCATCCAGCAGTTTTACACCGATAGGTAGGGGGCTTACTTGCGATTGCTTGCGCCCGAACACCATACGGTGGGTAAGACGAACACTCAACGCATTGAACGAAAACACTTAACGCTAAGGACTCGGATCAAACGGTTGGCGCGCAAAACCATTTGCTTTTCTAAATCTGTCTTGATGCATGACACGGTGATTGGGCTGTTCATCAACCGCTATGAATTTGGGCGGGCTGTATGACAAGCAATACACAGGTCTAGAACATTACCGGCATTTCTAGACTGACAGCATGTTACGCCTGCGCTGGGGCCATGCGAGGGTTCCAGCGAGAGCGAAGCTCCTCGATGTGCATGTTAGCTTCGTCTTTTTTGAGGTGACGAGGACTGCTCTCAAACGAGAGCGACGAAGGTAGAGCATTGGGCTCATAGACGGTGCGGATGAAGGCGGCGATCGCCCTATAAGACGGCGAAAAGTCTGCATCAGGGCTGACGGTGCTTAGCGCGTCGGCCCCCTGATGCCGCCTTAGCGCGGCCGAAAACAGCCCCGTGCCATCATCAAAAAACCGTTCTGTGGTGATGCCATAGCGCTCATAGGGATGAAACGCCAAATCGTCAGGGGCGATCGCCATCACCCACGACACATAGCTCCAATACTCGCTAAAGGTGCCAAACTCATTGGCAGAGCGCATCATCAACAGCAACCAGTGATCCTCAGACTGAAAGTAGCGCTGCACCTGCTGCTGAAACGCCGCCAAATGAGACTGCTTAAACCACATGTGATGGGGGATAAACGTGCCTTCTGTATCTGTCAGCGGGTCTACCTCTAGCACTGAACGAATCCAGTTGCCCCAGGTCTCGACAATCTGAGGATTGCCCCATTGGTTGTGCTGCAACAGCGCAAACGTATAGCGAGGAGACGCCTGACTCACATCCACCACGGGCCACGTTTCGACCGGCAGCAGGTCACTGTCCCACACTAAATACCATTCACTGAGGTCAGCAATTCCCTCGGCAGCGCCCAGCTTGAGCAACTGTTGATAGAACCAGCCGGGCGTATATAGCGACTTTCCTAAATCCAATACTGCGCAGATGTCGTTTTTGGTCAGACCAGTTTGCGCTTTAAAAAATGGCTCTTCGGGATGGATGAAGAGGGGCGCAGTCTGCCAGTTCTGCGCCTTACTTTGGAGCGATCGCACCTCGGGTTCTGGCGTAATGATGTGGATGCTGCGAGGCGCATAGTGAGTCGTCAGCCCCTCCAACACCGCACGAGTATTCCAGCGTTGCCGAAACAGAGGAATCACAATATCAAATGGAGGATGTGCCATACCGGGACGTTAAATCTGAGAACTAGAGTGTGCAACGATAGAGCGCCGGGCGCGCAAAAGAATCAGAGGATAATGGTGGAATTCTTGCTGCACAAGTGCTCCACCATCATCATTAACGTGATGTGCAACTTTCAATCTGCCCTCATCCCCCAACCCCTTCTCCCAGGTAGGAAGAAGGGGTGCAAGAGTGGCTCAAAGTCCCTCTCCCGCTCTGGGAGAGGGATTTAGGGTGAGGGGGAATCGGTAAAGTTGCACATCGCATCATTAAGGCCTGATTACGACTTGAGTGAGACTTGTCGAGAATGCAAAGGATGCGTTCTACACCCCAAATAGCACTTCAGACGGGCTGTCTTGATAGTCCATAGCAGGCTCAGCGGGGATGTGGTGCGCCACCGTAGAGGGGTCTTCCAATCCCACATCTCGGCAGAGCGGATCGATCCCGTTGCCTTGTCGCGGGTAGGCGAAACAGACCTGCTGATAGCCCTGGATGGCTTGCTGCAGCTCAGCCCGGCTCAGGGAATGGAGGTAGCCGCACTGGCCAATTTCACCTTTGGGCAATGGGGCAACCAAATTGTTGCCCCGCTTTTGCACCATTTTTTCTTGGGCACTCCACAGCGTCTCTTCATCTAGCAACACGTTGTGCCACAAGCTCAGCCCAAAGGAACTGATCAGCCGCAGCACCCGATGAAAATCGTCAGCACTGATCCAACCCTGTTCATGGCTAAGGTAGGCCCCAAAGCCCATGCCAATAGACACGGCATGACCATGCAGCAGGCCCGCTTTGATTTCAAACCCAGGAGACCAGGTGTGTCCATAGGCGTGGGGGCGGCATTGGTGCGTCTCATACAGATTGTCGTATTCGGCTTCTACATAGCTGCGCATGGCAGCGCCCAATATTTTTTGGGACAGGATGCTGGTGCGATCGCCCGGTTCGCACTCAAGGGTGCCAAATCGAGAGGTGATCAGGTCGGAGCCTGCTTCTTCGAGATAGCCAAACAGTTCGGCATTCTTAACCGTGGCCATTTTGATAATTTCAGCGATTCCGTGCCGCAACCAGCCTTCGCGCAGCGTCTTAAAAAAAGAGCGATCGGTGATAGAAAGCACGGGCGCATGGTAAGCCCCAAACAGGTTTTTATAGCCAAAGCCGTCGCAGCAGGTGCGAGGAGACGGCCCCGCATCAATCCCCGCAACGATGGAAGTAGAAAGCATGACATAGGGAGTGTTGCGGTGATAAAGCGCACAGGCCAGCCCGCCCGTATCGGTCAACACGCCGCCGCCGATGATTAGCACGGGCTCATTCCGAGACACCCCAAGCCGCTTAAAGTCGCCGAGCATTCGCTCCACGGTATGAATGCCCTTATCCACCTCCATGGCGCGATACACCAGTTTGTCGAGATGAATGCTGTGGTGGGCAAAGTAATACTCGATTTGCTCGCCGTAGTAGCGCTCTACGTTTTGGTCGATCAGACAAACGCAGCGGCCCGTTGCGGCATACATGTCCCGCAGTACGGTTTGGCTAGGGTCAAGGGAGTTCTCGAGCACTTTAATAGACGTGAAGGTGCTGGAGGTCATCACGGCTTCGATCGTCTGGTCATCGGGTGTGCTTACCACATGGCCCTGACTCTCGCGGTAGCTAGACGTGGGATAAATGGCATGGGGATCAATATCGACCAGCCGAACAGCCAAGTCGCGATAGTAGGCAGCGTCCTCTCCCTGCAAGAGCTGATCAAGTAATTTGGTTTTTCCTAAGTTGGATTGATATAACCGGCTAGCGAACTTAGACCAGCCTGAGCTAGCAGATTTATCGACAGCAAAGATTAGCTCGGCCAATAGCCCAAAGAAGCTGCTGAGAGAAAGATTGAGGCAACTCCGAAGTTTTCGACAGGCCGATAAGCCTTGAATCGCTCCGGCAGCCGCGAAGTCGTATCCCAACTCTTGGGAGAACGCACGGGTATCAATCAAGGTGTGAATCAGCTCTTTGAGCGGTGTGCTGTGGCAGAGAGTGGTCACAGCATGGCCCAACTCGGGGTGAGTCAACGGGGCGTCGTTGCAGGTGTCAATCAATGCTCTAACCGCAGAAATCGTCTTTGTCATGGTGAGTCCTGAAAAAACCTTACGTACCTTGACCGTTAAGGCTCTGGAACTTGAGCGCTTTAGCTATGACGGTGAAACGAGAGTGTCGTCATGAAATCTATGTGGGGCAAATGCCATATCACACAACGAAGCAAAACTCAAGTAGCCTAAGAGCTGTCTGACCATAACTTAACATAACTTTTCTTAAATATTAAGAAAGTGCAGGCTTTTGGGGCGATCGCTCATAAAGACCCATGCTCTTCCCCGCCAACGCTGCCTATCAAGATCGGTGCAGGTTTGCTTGATGGGGGTAGCCTAGTTCACCAGTCACTCGGTCACACTGAGAACCGCGTGAGTTGGCGACATTGCAGGTCTCCTGCTGCGCGCACTTGAATATGGGTAGATCCGTGAGAATGACGTTTGCGCTTTGGGCGATCGCTCCCAATCCAGCCTTGGTGACCCAACTCGGCCGACGCTACCACGGGTAGACCCAATCCAGTCTCTCAGCGCACGCTTGACGCAGATCCGCCACAAGCAGTGTGTGGAATGACGTGAAGGCTAGAGCCCATAGCGCACCTACGTAGGACTACCACTCCTGTAGTGCCGTGAGCTTAGTGCCGTGAGCTTAGCGCCGTGAGCCTAGTTCATGGCTATTATAGGGGGGCAGTTAGGGTGAGTTATCATCGCCTCACCCTACGTTCCCTTCGGCAATGCCAGCAAGCCCGCCGTAATGCTCAGAGCTGGCTGCGTGTTTGGCCGTAAGACCTTACATTTTGGAGTATACGTGCGGTGAAGCTTTATCATCTGTGCTTAACCCAACAATCGCAACGAATTACAAGATTCTGCGCTGATTCATGGCCTGTTTCTGTGAGATGGGTTTACCCGACATCTGCGGTCAACGTCAGTTTGGCAAATGTCTAACCCGTATCGCTCGCGTTACGACAGCAAAGTTTCACGGTGTTTCAACCCCACGGAGCAGAGCTGAAACACCGCTATCGAACTCACATGCGGTTAGGGCACACAGCCTTGCGGTGTAAGGCAAATTATCCCGCTACACACCCGAATTGGGAGCAGGAGACATCGCAGCAGGGCGAGTCCACCCCAAGGTTTGGCGGACTGCCGCGCCTGACGTTTAAACTAGCTGAGCCTAGCGGTTGATTTGGCTAACGGCATTGCGGTACCCGTTGCCATTGCCCTGTTGACGATAGAGTTCTGCAGCGCGCCGCAGGTCTTGCTGTGCGCCAGCGCGATCGCCCAAGTCACGCCGAGCTACCCCCCGGTTGAAAAATGCATCTGCATTAAAGGGGTTGAGTTCTACCGCCCGGTTGTAGTCTTGAATGGCCCCAAAAGAGTCGCCCATGCTAGTGCGGAGTGCGCCTCGGGTAGAGAACGCTTCTGGATCATCTGGGTTAAGAGATAGCGCCTGGGTCAGATCTTGAGACGCGCCCATCGTATCCCCCTGAGACAGCCGCACATCGGCCCGCGCTTGCAGCGCTGACTCCATATTGGGGTCTAGAGTGAGTGCCTGGGTATATTCCAGAATGGCAGCGTTACTGTCGCCCGAGAGTCGATACACATCCCCTTTTGCTTTGAACGCGATGGGGTTGAAGGGGTCAAGGGCGATCGCCCGATCAATATCTTGAACAGCGCGCTCCATTTCTCCTACGGTTGCGCGCACCACCCCCCGGTTAACGTAGGCCAGGTAGTAGTTAGGCTCTAGCTCAAGCGCGCGGGTAAAGTCGTCAAACGCTTCTTGCGGATCGCCCAAGAGGGATGCCACATAGCCCCGACTAAAGTAGGCAATTGCTGATGCATCGCTGCTCACCGCGTCATCAAAATCGAGCAAAGCGGCTTCGGGGTTGCGCAGGGCAAAATGCACCGTGCCCCGATTTAAAAACGCGGCTCCGAATTTTGATCGCGACTCGATCGCCCGAGTAAAATCGCTCAGCGCGGCCTGCAATTCACCCTGTTCGGTGCGAATGGTGCCGCGATGCAGATAGGGGTCGGCGTAGGTGGGGTTAATTTCAACAGCGCGGGTATGAAGGGCGATCGCCCCCGGCATATTGCCCTGAGTTTCATTCACCACGCCTAACAAAAAGTGAGATTGGGCATTGTCGGACAGGTAGGCAGTGGCCTGCTGCAAATCGGCATCGGCCGCAGGATAGTTGCCCAGTTCTAAATACAGCGCCCCCCGGCTGAGGTAGGCTTCGCCATAGGTCGGGTCGAGGGAGAGGGCCTCAGAAAAATCTGCGATCGCCTGGTCGGCATCCCCCAATTCCGCATGGGCATATCCCCGCGACACATAGCCCGGCGCATAGTCGGGATAAATGGCGATCACCTCATCCAACAACACAATGGCATCACTATAGTTTTGCCGCTGAATGTGCTGCAGCCCGTTTTCGTATAGCCGGGTTACATATTCATCTGTAATCGGACGCTCCGTTACAGGCTCTGCCACAGGCACCTGCGCCCAACCTGCTCCTGGGACACCAATTAGGGCGATCGCCACGCCCCATCCTGCCCCGCATCCCGCCCCCCATGCCGCCATTATTCTGGAGATACCACCCATTGCGCCCTAACCCTCCAAGCAACCCATCCATTGCCCCAAATCTTACAGCAATTTTTCGCGATAGCACTCCCTATAATTAATATCAGAGGGGGTGAGACCCCTCAGGCGCTATCCAGGCCAATCTTCAAGAGCACGCCTGTTAGCAACCGCATCCGCCACCTGCAAAAGCCTAACGGGCTGATAGCCGCCGCCGTAGTCTTGACGTCTTGATTGGGGATGGTGCGGGCTTCATGCAATCTCCCAATCGGCCCCAATCGGGATAGATGCAGGACTCTAACTGTTCCATCTAACCGCTTTAACTAAGAGGAGAGAGAGCCTGTGCTTTGTGCTCTCAAATCTCTTAAGAGGGAGTGGCCTCTCTCTAGTCCCGAACGGCATACCGTTAACGCTCTAACATCAAGCTCCTCGCTTAACTGACTACCCAGGGTTAAGAGTTCTGCCGCTGAGGACTAATCATTTATTCACATTCTGACACCTAGAATAAAGGCAATGTATTTTTTTAGACATCCGATCTACTGGCGAAATGAGCGATCGCTCTATGATGAGGGCTTCTCAGCCTGTTGGGCTAATAAATACTGAGAATCTTTCAATACTTTCTTATTCCTGAAAGCCGATGAATTCACTTAGTCGATCAGGCTATCCTGCAATCGTTTGGCATAAATCTAATTCGATATTCCGTAACGCCCTTTATTAAAGATGAATTCATGATTGTGAACTTAATGTAAACCGTAAATTATTCTGCTCATAAAAAACTCGTTAAACTGCAGAAAAGATAGGTCGCTCTGGACTCAAAGCCCAGTTGCATCATGTCCATAGAATTCAATTTTACAGAGTCAGCATGACTTTAGTTGGCCTGCATATCCTCCTTGAAATATATGGAAAAAATAAAGGATTTCGATTCCAAAAAAACGATGCCTCCTATGCAGGGCAAACAACTTACTGGCTGCTGTGATGTTGTACCTCAATCGCTGCCTTCTCTTGGTTTAACCCAAGGAGCTAAGGCCTCACATTTATTTTATATCTGACCCACCACTAGTCTTCCCTGAGTTCCCATGCATTTAGTTCCCATGCATTTACCCTGTCCCGCGTCACCCCTGTTCCGGCTGTATCCAGTGAGTGTTTTGAGCTTTTTAACGCCTGGGTTTACTTGAAGCCCCGAGGCAGATCAGCCTATCAAACATGTCGTCTCGATTCTTCCCATATCTGCGGTACAGATATCGAGAACTAAGGTTTGATGCGTTGTTTCCAGAATCTAGACGCTCATGAATATTGACGAATACACTGCAAACAGAAACAGGGTGATGTGATGGTCATCGAGCCGAGCAATCGAGAACGAACCTCGAATCAGAATTTACAGGACAGGCGAATTGTGCGGAACATTCCACGGGCACAAGAGACCATCTATCGACATTTAATTGCGATTGTTAAGGCTTGGCCGCCTGATGATGTTTTACAAGAGTTTGATCACCTGTTTATTCAGCACTCCAACACGGTTAGCTCTGACATGCTGCCGTCGCTGTATGAAATCGTATTCGCTAACCGAGAAGACGAATTCAGAAATACATTGAAGCGCTCTTGTTACATTTTGATTAATAACTGGGATATTTCCAGAAACCATGATTCGATTCAGAAATTAGTTCAACTGTTTAGCAACTCATTGCTTCACAAGCCCACGGTCTCACCTACGCTCCGACGGTTGAGAAGCTGGCTAAGGCACTTTGTTGCTAGCGATGACTATCGGCAATTGTGTCTGTTTGCGGCTCGTTACGATGAAAAGGCTCAGCAGCACTGGTCAGATCGGTATGTCTCTTACCTGCTGGTGCCGCAATACACGAATCTCAGTAATTCTGTAGAGCAGCGACGGGCGGCACGGGAGTTGTCAAAAAAGCTAAAGGAGCAATTCAAGTTTGATCTGGCGATGTATACCGCGCGATCGCAGTCGTTGGGGGCGATCGCCCACCCGGCCAAGAACCCGACGCGGCTGGGTGACGATGTGCTGCGGCTGATTAAAGTGATTGTGGTGCGCAAGGGCCAGTTTAGCTATGCAAACTTGGCCAGCATCTTTCGGCGGCAAACCCGACAACAAAAATTTCGCGACTTTAAGACCAATCTACTCAACTATCTGCTGTTTGCGTTGGAGCGCAACGAACTGCGCGAGGCTCTACGCACTCACCTATGGCACAAGCTGACGACGCTATATCAAAACCATGATGAGGATATCGTCAATGATGCGCTAACGTTGCGGACTTGCAATCGGGTCATTGAGTTTCTGACCACTGAGGATCATGTTGGGCCATCGCCTCTATTTGTTCAACTTTTGGCGGATGGGAACCCGCTAACGCTAGTGGTGGTGTTGCTCAAAGTGGTGCTGGCCTGCCGCTACGCGCGAACCCATCTAGATGCTCGCATTGCAGACCTAGTGAAGTATTACCGAGATCTCCCAGAGCAGGAGTGCCAGTGGGTGATCAACTTTTTTGAGATTTTTGATATTACGATGGCAATCCACGCTGAAAATGTGGAATTTAATTTGGTGAATATGGATCACGCGGCTACAGATCACGCGACAGCATTTCACTTCACCTCGATACAGCCCAGGGCTGACGCGGCAGAATGGGACGGCTGTCGCATTTTTTCGCAGGTTAAATCGGGGGCGGGAACCGACGCCGAGCTGGACGCACTGGAACAAAAGATGCTGGAAACGCTCTCTGCCGATATTTTGGATGAGCTAGCGTGAGGGGCCAATGCCAGTGGATTCGTTTAGATTCGAGGGCTGTGGGCGAGGGGACTGTGGGTAAGGAGACTGTGGGGTCAGAGGTGTATAGACGCCGCGATCGCACAGTCCCACCATTTGCAACGTTGAATTAAAGATTGCCAAGTTAGCGACATAGCCTGGGGCGATCGCCCCCAGCCGTTGATCTAAGCCGATGGCACGGGCGGGATAGGTAGAAGCCATCCGCAGCGCTTCATCCAACGGAATGCCCACCTGCTGCACGCAGTAGGCGATCGCCTCAATCATTGTCAGGGCAGAGCCGCCCAGGGTGCCCTCTGCCGACAGACACCGGCCATTGCGATAAAACACCTCCTGCCCGCCAATGATAAACGAGTCCACGTCGGTGGTTCCGGCAGGCGGCGTCGCGTCTGTCACCAAAAACAGGCGATCGCCCATGATTTGCTTCGCAAGGGCGATCGAGGCCGGATGCACATGATGCCCATCGGCAATGATGCCAGCGGCAACGCGAGGATGATGAAAGACCGCCCCCACAACGCCGGGACTGCGACCTTGCCAAGGTGTCATGGCATTGAACAAGTGGGTGGCCATGCTGACGCCCTGATCAAAAGCGGCGATCGCCGCTTCGTAGGTGGCGTGGGTGTGCCCAGTCGAGACGGTGATGCCTGCGGTGGTGAGCCGATGCAGGTCGTCTGGCGTCGCTAATTCCGCCGCCAGCGTCACTAACCGCACCCCTTCGCATCCCGCACTGGCGATGGTCTGAAGCATGGCGGGGTCGGGCGATCGCACATAGCGCTCATTATGAATGCCCTTGCGCTGGGGATTGAGGTAGGGGCCTTCGAGATGCAGCCCTAGCACAGAGTCAGGATGCGCCCGCCGATAGTGTTGCACTAGGGCGATCGCCGCCTGCATGTCTTCATCTGATGTTGTAATTAACGTGGGCAAAAAGCTTGTGGTGCCCGACTTAAGGTTAGTGCGATGCATCTGATCCAATGTGTCGGCGGTAATGACGTCGTTAAACATCACCCCGCCGCAGCCGTTGAGCTGCAGATCCACAAACCCCGGTGCAATGGCGGCCCCTGCCATGTCAAGTTCCGGCCATCCTTGCGGCAAAGCCTTGCAGGGCACTACATCCACGACCGTTGTTCCCTCAATGAGCACGGCATGGTGGGGCAACACCTGCTGGCTGGTGTATACGATCGCGTTGGTTAGCGCTAGGGTTGCCATGCGTGTAGTTTGCCTGTGGGGTGTTTGCCAGTGGGGTGGGAATGAGCCGTACAGTCCTGCTCCAAGGCTTACGCTGCGAGCCGCATTCCCTAATTCGTTAAATCTGCCTAATATCAATTCCGAAAATTTGGGCTACAAATGGGGGGCAAGGGGGCGAAGCCCCTTTGTGGGGAACTGCGTTCCCCACTCCCCTCCTCAAAAAATCCGTCATTCTGATTTAGAGAATTGATATAACTCACCTAATTCATTGAATCTAAAAGAGGGCTGTGCTGCTCTAGCTCGCAAAAGTAGCGTACGGTTTTGACCTTCAACTCTAGGGTGGCGTCATCATCACAGACGATGATACTGCGGGGATGAAGCTGTAATGCTGAGACCGTCCATAGATGATTAACGCAGCCCTCAATGGCATGGTGCAGGGCGATCGCCTTGCGTGACCCATGCGCCAAAATCAGCACCTCGCGCGCATCCAGAATGGTGCCCACCCCAACGGTTAAGGCCTCTTGGGGCACCGCCGCCACATCATCGGCAAAAAAACGGGCGTTGGCTTGGCGGGTGCTTTGGGTTAGCGGCTTAACGCGGGTGCGCGAGCTAAGGGATGACCCCGGTTCGTTAAAGGCAATGTGCCCATCTTCTCCAACCCCGCCTACACATAGCTCAATGCCGCCCGCCTGCTGAATTTTGGCTTCGTAGTCTTGGCATTCTTGCAGCAAATCTACCGCATTGCCGTTGGGGATATGGGTCTGATGCGGGGGAATATCGATCAGGTCGAATAAATGCCGCTGCATGTAAGCGCGGTAGCTCTGGGGATGAGACGCAGGCAACCCCACATACTCATCCATATTGAAGGTGATGACATGGCGAAAGCTAAGGTGGCCCTGGCGATGCAGAGCCACCAAGTGTTGATACATGGGAATGGGCGTGCCTCCGGTCGGCAAGCCTAAGACAAAGGGGCGATCGCCCGTTGGGGCAAACTGGTGAATCCGCTGTTGCACATAGCGCGCTGCCCACTCCCCGACCTGCGCTGGGGTCGCGCGAATCATCAATTGCATAGAAATTGCATAGAACAGGGGTCATGAACTCTACCCGTAGTGTCGCAGGCTTTTGCACCCTAGCATCCCCCATAGGACTGACGCAGTGAGGCGATTAATGGGATCGCCCCATATTCCTAGGACGCCGAACGACGTGCGATGGCGCACCGATGGCGACTCTCCACACCATCCTTTAGAGAACGGCCTGAGTGCGGCGAGCCTAAACTGCCGTGAGGCGTTGATTCATCTCGTCAGCATATTGGTCAGCCCCTAACCCCACCAACAGGTGCAGCACGCCCCCTTCCAGCCGCAGAATGCTATTAACTCCGGCTGCTCGCAAGGTGGCTTCATCCACTACATCGCTCTGAGCGACTTCGCTTATGTGTCCTGTCCCTGGCTGCGGCAGTTCAGATTCTCCAGTTATCAGGAGGGTCGGGACGATCCCAACCAAGCGGCGAGTGTTGTCTTCTGCTAAGACCAACAGCAGTGTTTAAGCGAGCGGGATGGGAATTTACGCTGAGCGGTACTAATGCAGTGATTAAACCTCTAACCGCACGGACGTGATCCCATTCCGCAGGGGATATTGCCGCCGCAGCCACGATAACCGCCCGAGTGGCCCTAGGATGGGCACGGACCAATGCAGCAGCGGCAGCACCCAGGGATTGCGGCGAATCAGGATGCCTTGGTGAGCTTCGGCGCGTTGAAGCGCTTGAGCACGAATGATTTCGGGATCGCGCTCTGCCTGAATGTGGGGGAGCGCGGCATCCAGTTTAGCCGTATTGATGGGATGCTGAAGTAGCGGAACCAGATGGTTTGCTGCCACAATCACATCCCGCAGCGCCAGGTTGATGCCTTGCGCGCGCACTGGCGACATGGGATGGGCCGCATCGCCCAGCAGCAGCAGACCCGGCTGCCACCACTGAGGGCAGCGCCCTACGATTACCGATAGCTTCATGGGCGGTTCTAGGGTGTGCCCTTGGGTGCGAAAGTGTTCTGCCAGCCAGCCCAGCCGCAGCCCAGAAAACTCCGCAACCCAGTCGGTCTGCTTCCAGCGATCGCCCGCATCAGCAGGCAAGACCCAGGCAATGTGCAACTTGCCCGGTGCCGCCCCATGAAAAATGCTGAAGACGCGATCGCCCTCCAGCACGGTAGAAAACACATTGTCTTCTACAAACCGAGGATGAGCGGCCACCTTAAACCACAGCACGTCAATGGGAGTGGGTTCCGTCTGTAGCGGTAGCCCGGCCCGCTGCCGCAGGGTAGAACTGCGCCCGTCAGCCCCGATGACGAGATCAGCGGCGATCGCCCGATCGGCTCCATCGCCCTCTTCCCGCACCACGACGCCCGAGATGCGATCGCCCGTCTGCACCACCTCTTTAACCACCCCCCCCGGCAAAAACGTGAAGTGCGCATGCTGCTTCGCTAGGGCCACCAGGTTCTCTAATAAAGGGGGTTGAGATACGAGCGTGCAGGGGCGCGCTGCGCCCAGCGGTTCGTCCACGCGAAATAAGGGGCGATCGCCCACCAAAAATGTCCAGCCTGTCAGCGGTCGATGGGGAATTGCCTCCACCAAATGCAGCAGACCCATCTGCGCCAGCGCTTCTAGCCCGCTGGGCATTAGCCCCTCTCCTCGAAACACCCGCCGAAAATCGCGCGCGGCCTCAATCAGAGTCACGGCAATGCCCCGCTGCACCAACAGCAAGGCCAACGTGGCCCCAGTCGGCCCTGCACCGACAATGATGACCTGGGTTTTTGAGAGCTCCATGCTCATCTTTGGTCTCTCCTCTTGAGCGATGGGTATTGAGCGATGGGATACCGGCTTTGTGAGCAGGAGCATCGAATGACGGGGCGAGATTAGCTACCGAGGATTTGCAGAGCGGGGGGGTTCTTCTCGTTCAAACAGATGGCAGACGCGTTGCTTCAGCAATCCATACTCTAGCCCTTCGACCACCGCTTGATACGAGGCTTCGATGATGTTGGGCGACACGCCTACAGTAGTCCAGCGCTGCTGGCCGTTGCTCGACTCTACCAGCACGCGGGTTTTGGCAGAAGTGCCCGCCCCGCTGTCGAGAATGCGAACCTTGTAGTCGGTCAGGTGGAAGTGGGCGATCGCCGGATATACATTCACCAACGCCTTCCGCAGTGCCGCATCCAGCGCTGCCACTGGCCCGTTGCCCTCTGCCGCCTCTAGGTATTCGTCGCCGCTCACCGCCACCTTAATGGTCGCCAGGGCATCGCTGCTGCCGCCGTTAATCGGCAGCATATCGCACCGCACCTGAAAGCCCTTGATGTCAAAAAAGTTAGGCCGTTGCCCCAAGGCCTCTCGCATCAACAGCTCAAAGCTAGCCTCCGCCGCCTCAAACTGGTAACCCTCATGCTCTAGAGATTTGAGGTGCTGCAAAATCTCGCGGCAGGCAGGATCATCTTTTTGCAGGTCAATGCCAAAGCTGCGGGCCTTTGCCAGCACATTACTCAGCCCTGCCTGCTCCGAAATCACAATGCGGCGCAGGTTGCCGATGTGCTCGGGCTGAATGTGCTCATAGGTCAGAGGATTGCGCTCCACCGCGCTGACATGGATGCCACCCTTGTGGGCAAAGGCCGACTGTCCCACAAACGGGGCATGGTCATCCGGGGCCAAGTTGGCGATTTCGCTAATCAGTCGGCTCGATTCCGTCAAGAGCGCCAGTTGCTCATCGCTGACGCAACGATAGCCCAGCTTCACCTGCAGATTGGGAATGAGGCTGCATAGGTTGGCATTGCCGCAGCGCTCGCCATAGCCGTTGATGGTGCCCTGCACCATCTGCGCTCCTTCGATCACAGCGGCGATCGCATTAGCCACCGCTGTGCCCGAGTCATTGTGGGTGTGAATCCCCAATTGAGGCTTGGGGCTGGGGATTTGAGGGTTGGCCATTGAGAGGGCGGACTCTGACCAACCGGGCTTAGCGGTGGCATCCATCACGGTGGCATCCATCACGCTACGAACAGTGCGGACGATCGTGGCAACCTCGTGGGGAAGGGTGCCGCCGTTGGTGTCGCAGAGAACCAGCCATTCTGCCCCAGCAGCGATCGCCACCTTCAGCGTTTTCAGCGCATAGTCAGGATTCGCCCGATACCCATCAAACCAATGCTCGGCATCGTAGATCACCCGCCGACCCTGGTCGCGAAAAAAGCGCAGCGTGTCGCCAATCATGGCTAGATTTTCGTCCAGAGTCGTCTTGAGGCCTTCCGTCACATGCAGATCCCACGACTTGCCAAACACCGTCACCCAGCGCGTGCCTGCCGACAAGATCGGGCGCAGCATGGGGTCATCTTCCGCCGTGCGACTGGGGCGGCGGGTGCTGCAAAACGCAACAACCTCAGCCTGGCTCAGAGGTTGCTCTTTGAGATGCCAAAAAAACTGCACATCTTTGGGATTGGCACCGGGCCAGCCGCCCTCAATAAACGGCACCCCCAACCGATCGAGTTGGTGCGCAATGCGCAGCTTATCTTCGAGAGAAAGGGAAAGCCCCTCCATCTGGGCTCCGTCGCGCAGGGTGGTGTCATAAATCCAGATGGGGGTGGCAGCAGAATCGGGCATGGCACGCAGGTATGAGAATTCCCCAATTGTAGCGAGGTGCTAGCCGCTCTATGCCGTTTTCTCCCGTTTCTACGGAGTTGTAATACAATTCGCCGCTGAGCGGGCGATCGCCCCATCTACATTTGGGTAAGAGCATTTGGGTGAGAGCTGAGATCAAGCGTTAGCATAAAAGCATACGCGGCCCATTTTCTAGCGTTTTTTGGCAACTCATGCCCATTATCTCTGCCCAAGGCAACACCCTTGAATGCGCCACGGGAGCAAACCTGCGATGGGTGCTACTGCAGGCAGGCGTCGCGCTACACAATGGGCGATCGACGCTCATTAACTGCCGTGGGTTAGGCACCTGTGGCACCTGCGCTGTGGCCATTGAGGGCGCCGCATCTGCCCCCAACTGGAAGGAGCAAGCGCGGCTAGCGCTGCCGCCCCATTCGCCTGCACACCCCCGCCGACTCGCCTGCCAAACGCAGGTGTTGGGCGATGTGAAGGTCACTAAACATGAGGGCTTTTGGGGACAGGGCGAGGCCGTGCAGTGGTCACCGTAATCAGGGCAACGTTGGCTCTGATCAGCCCTGCATCACTCAGCCATTCGTCAGCTATTGGATAGAAATTGGGTAAAACCGGGGGCGATCGCAGGCTCAAACCCCCGTAATCTGCTGAAATTAGATGCACAAGGCGGGCTATTTGCGCGATGATGTTGAAGGGTAGACCGACGGAGGCTTAGGATGGGTGGACTTCCAGAAATCATCGGCTTTTTCATCGTCTTTGGGGTGTTGGCCGCACTGATTGGCATTCTCACCACGGGCGCCATGCGGTTAACTAGCCTGATTGTGCTAACCGCACTCACACTCATTATGGTGGGCACCCCTGATTTTCGAGCGCGGTTGGGGAATGTCCCCATCCTGAATCGTATCTTTGCTACAAACCAGACGCCCACCACTCAAACGCCCACCACCCAAACGCCCACTACTACCTTTCCTGACGAACCTCGCGTGAATGGTACCCCTAGCCCGGGTGGTATTCCACCCACCACGCCCGGGGGTGGGGTGCCGCCAACAGGTACAGGTGTGCCTTCGGGCACAGCCCCGAGCCAAACTCGCCCATCCCCTGTGCCGGCTCGCTGGTAGGCCGTTGCCGCTTCCCTGATGGGACTTTGTATTACGCCCGTGCCTTTATGCCTTTTACAGACGATATTTTAATTATTGGCGGCGGCATTGTCGGGTTGGCGATCGCCACTGAACTCAAGCTCCGGGGCGCATCAGTCACCGTCCTCAGCCGAGACTTTGAGCAAGCTGCCACCCATGCTGCAGCCGGAATGTTAGCTCCCCACGCCGAAGCGTTTGCGTCTGGTGCAATGCAAGACATCTGCCTGCGCAGTCGTGCGCTCTATGGTGACTGGGTCGCAAAGCTCGAAGACCTCAGTGGCGAGTCAGCAGGCTACTGGCCCTGCGGCATTTTGGCACCCACCTTCGCCCCGGTAGACGAGAACTCCGACTCTAGCCCGCCACACCTGACAAATGCGCCGCATCAATCCCCTGCATCTAGTTCATTCAAGTCACTAGATGCGCTGCAGCGTTCTACACCCACCCCACCCAATGGGGCTGCCACATCCCCCGCTGGAGCGTTGTGGCTCAGTGCTGAGGCAATGCACCAAGCGCAGTCGGGGCTAAGCCACGCCATCACGGGCGGCTGGTGGTATCCCGAAGATGGGCAAGTCGATAACCGGGCGCTAGCAATAGCACTGCGGGCAGCAGCCCGTGCCGCAGGCGTGGTCATTCGTGAGGGCGTTGCCGTCACGGGTTTAGAACAGCAGAGCGGGGCATTCAACAGCGGCAGCTCGCAGAAAATCGCCTGCCTCAAAACCAGCGAAGGCGACTGGCAGGCGGATCATTATGTCTTAGCGACCGGAGCCTGGACGTCAGACCTGTTGCCCATTCCCGTCACGCCGCGCAAAGGGCAAATGCTGTCGCTGACGATGCCCCCTGGTTATGCTCATGGGTTGCCGCTGCAGCGGGTGCTGTTTGGCGACGATGTGTACATTGTGCCGCGGCGCGATGGGCGCATTGTGATTGGGGCCACCAGTGAAGCGGTTGGGTTTATCCCCGGCAACACCCCAGCGGGCTTGGGTGCATTGCTGCAAGCCACGATCCGCCTATGCCCTGGCTTAGCAGAGTTTCCCATCCAAGAGCGCTGGTGGGGCTTCCGTCCAGCCACCCCCGATGAGCTGCCAATTTTGGGCAGCAGCCTTTGCGATAACCTGAGTCTGGCCGTGGGGCATCACCGCAACGGCATTTTGCTGGCTCCCATTACGGCGCAGCTTCTGGCAGATCAAGTCTTGGGGCACTCGACCGTACCGTCTGAGAGAGAATCGCCTGAGGCTCTGCTCTCAGCTTTTTCTTGGCGGCGCTTTGTCCATTCCCCAGTGCCACCCGCTGCCGCTGCGTCGATCCCACAATTTCTGCCATCTCGGTCTTCCTCGTCAACGCCTTCGTCAACGCCTACCATGCTGCACTATCCCACTCTTGTTGATGCTGTTCAGTTTACTGAATCTTCTGCACCCGCACTCCCAGAGGATGCGCCTCTCACCATTGCGGGTCGCACCTTCAGGTCTCGTCTCATGACCGGCACGGGCAAATATCCTGACTTTGACACGATGCGCCAGAGCGTCAGTGCCAGCGGCTGCGAAATTGTGACGGTGGCGGTGCGTCGGGTGCAAACCAAAGCACCTGGGCATGAAGGCCTCGCCGAAGCGCTCGACTGGTCAAAGATTTGGATGTTGCCCAATACTGCAGGCTGCAAAACAGCGGAGGAAGCGGTGCGGGTAGCGCGGTTGGGGCGTGAGATGGCAAAGCTACTGGGGCAAGAAAACAACAACTTCGTCAAGCTGGAAGTGATTCCCGATGCGAAGTATCTGCTGCCAGACCCTATCGGCACACTTCAGGCGGCTGAGCAATTGGTGAAGGAGGGGTTTGCGGTATTGCCCTATATCAACGCTGACCCCTTGCTGGCTAAGCGACTAGAAGAGGCTGGCTGCGCAACGGTGATGCCGTTGGGGTCGCCCATTGGCTCAGGGCAGGGCATTCAAAACGAGGCCAACATCCGCATTATTGTGGAAACGTCTAAGGTGCCTGTGGTGGTGGATGCGGGTATCGGCTCCCCAAGTGAAGCCGCCCATGCTATGGAACTGGGGGCTTCGGCGTTGCTTATCAATACAGCGATCGCCCAGGCAAAAAATCCAGTTGCCATGGGTCGGGCGATGGGGCTGGCAACGGTGGCTGGGCGGTTGGCGTATCTGGCAGGGCGCATTCCGATCCAGAATATGGCCAGCGCGAGCTCGCCCCTCACTGGCACGATTACTAGCTAGCTCAGGTAAGGGTCTAGTTAGATCTAGTGCAGTCGTTGAGTCGATTAAAGCCGATAATTGTGCGGCGTTAACGGCAGGGGCTAAAAAAACTAACCTGTAACCTGAGTTCGGGATAAGCTCAAAGCCTTAATGTGCCGTGCGCGACGCGCACGGCACATTAAGGCTTTTGGGGCATCGCGCGTCGCGCGATGCCCCAAAAGCCTCTTAACCCGAACTGACGTTAACCTGTACTGATCGCTTCGAGATTAGTACAGGTTAGGCCTGTGCCGAACTGACGTAGGAATTAGGAATTAGGTCGCCTTTGCCGTCATAGGATTGGTGCGGAAGGTGACATTGACCCCTTCTTGCGACTGTTCTAGCACCAGCATAGGAGTCGGCTTCGCCTTTTGATCCCAGTGAATAGAAGCAATCCGTCCCTGAATCGTAGGCTGCCAGTTTTCATTCTCTTCTGCATCCTGGCTCATAAACTTCTCCAGACATTGAATAATCTGGTTCACGGTGACAGACGTTGGTTGTGCAGGCAACTTTGCTAACTTGACTTGAATGCGAAACAGAACTGCTTTTTTGCCACCGGGTGTTTCTGTCAAGTCATATTCTACATCAAACATTTCATCGATTTGGCGTGGTGTGCTGGCGATACCCAGCGTCCCCTGTTCTGCCTGACTAGGCCGCAGCGCCACAGTAATCTTTTCTTTGATCCGAATTTTGATCTGGTTGATGATGGAAAAGTGGAAGGTGCCTTCGTCCATTCGCATTCGCAAATAGTCGAGGTTGAATTCGCGGGAGTGGATCAAGTCGGGGTTTTTCTCCATCTTGGCGATGGTGTTAAGCGCCAGCTTGAGTTTCTTTTGCAGTTCGCGGTTTTTGTATTCTTCGAATCGTTTGGCCTTGCTAATCTTGTCGTACACAATTTTGGAGTAGATGCCCAGACCAATCAGCAGCAGCAGCAACCCAAGTGTGGAGTGCATCCAAACTTGCCCTGGACGCTGCCCCACGGGTGATGTGGCTTGAGCCACCACTGGCGTTGAAGGGATGAGATGGGCTGACATGGCAAATCAAGTCTAGGAATGGGTGTTGTACTTTCAGAATGCCCCTCTTTTACACTTTTCCATCAGTCTAGATGAGGATATGCTGTAATGTTTTCGTAATAGTTTTATGAGGCGATCGCCCTGCAAAACCAAGCTAAAGTGAACCTGGTGCTAGTTCTCTTAACGGCAGCGTATCCAAGTGCTGACCGAGCACCCAGATCATTCCCAGACGGTAGTTCTAAACAGAAACCCTCTAAAAATCAAAGTAAATATAGGGAGCGCTTTCGCTAGGGGCTAGCAGCCAAGCCGCTAGCAAACACGTAGGAATGAGCAACAGTTTGAGCGCCAAGCTCAGATGCAGCTTCAAGCCTCGGTGAAATAGGTAAGCAACGCCCATGCCTACAAACACAGCCCCAACTTGTAGAGCTATAGTCGTGCGATCGCTCCCCAGCGCATCCACATACACCAACTGCCCAAATTGCAGATCAGCTCGATAGCCCCACAGCCGCTGCATCACCAGCCATGATTGGTTTAGGTTCGGTAGCCGGAAAAAGACCCAGGCGAGAAAGACGGCCAACTGTGTGATCAGCCATCCCAACACAACGCCTGGTGTGGATTGCCAGAAGTGGGCGATCGCCCCCCGCTGCTTCGCCCACGTATCCGTTAGCCGATGCACCACCAAAAATAGCCCGTGCAGCCCCCCCCACACCACAAAACCCCAAGCAGCACCATGCCAAATGCCCGCAATCAGCATAATCAGCAATAGGTTGAGGCAGGTGCGCCCTAGCCCCCGGCGCGAGCCGCCTAGAGGGAAGTACAGATAATTGCGCAGCCAGTCACCCAAGGTCATATGCCAGCGCCGCCAGAAATCAGCAATGCTGGTGCAAAAGTAGGGGAAATTGAAATTTTGGGGTAGCTCTAGCCCTAGCAGCAGCGAAGCCCCCCGTGCCACATCCACATAGCCACTAAAGTCGAGATAGAGCTGTAGACCATAGGCGGCGATCGCCAACCACAGGTCACCACTCCCGGCCCGCTCCACATTGTCAAAAATCAAATTAACGGGTGTCGCCAAGTGATCCGCCAGCAACAGCTTCTTGACAGCCCCGCAGGCAATCAGCCAAATGCCTTCCACAATCTGCGGTGTGCGCGGAAACCGCAGCGTCGGGAATTGCCCTACAAAGGGATAGAACCGCGTAATTGGCCCCGAAATCAGCTTCGGGAAAAACAGCTTGTAGGCACTGAACTTGAGCCAATCTACCGTCGGCGGAGCACCCCGATACACATCGATCAAATAGGCAATGCACTCAAAGCAAAAGAAGCTGATGCCCAGTGGCGCAACCACATGCCGCCCAAACCAAGCGGCCCCACTCTCAGCCCCCGGCACCCCCAGCGCTCCGCCTACATCCGTCAGCAAAAACGGGACATACTTAAAGCCTAGCAGCAGCAGCACATTTAGCCCAATGCCAAACACCAGCAGTCGGCTGCGGTTGCGGTTCCAGTCTTGCTGAGCAAACTGCCAACTCTCGGGTTCCATTTCCCCCGGTGCGGGCTCTACGGGCACCTGCAACGATAGGCCCAGCCAATAGGTGATGAACAACATCACCAGCAGCAACGGCACATATTGAACTTGCAGCGAACTATAGAAGACGAGGCTAGAAATCAGCAAAATCCACAGCTTGAGCCGCCCTTCTACTGACCAATACAGCCCCAGCACACTCAGCAGAAACAAACCAAACGTAATCGACAAAAAGTTCATAATGGCGACTAGTAGCAATCAACTGGCACGTGGCACCCTTCGACGACTAACTGTATCGCAGCCCCGCCAGCCTGACACATCTTGTTTAGCACATCTTGTCTTGACCTTACTGGTTTAAGTGTTGCTGAAATGAGGTATGAACTTTCAAAAACAGCAACCTCTCCTAGCCCCTAAATCCCCCAATATTAAGGGACTTGGAAGACTCTTGCTTCCCCAGCATTGGGGGTTGGGGGGCAAATCATCCCTGCGTTAAGCAACGTCGGCTTAATCCAATAGGCTTTAAGGCAACGCGACTGACGAGAGATCAGGGGTTTCCAGAGATGTGTCAGGCAGTCAGGCCGCACAGTACTGCCTGCTGATCCCAATCTCTAGGCTCACGCTCAGTACTGGTGCACCAATGGCACTACTCGTCTTCGCTTTCTTCGCGCGTGGGGCGCTGCTCGTAGATCACAAAGACGGTTTGTGCCACAACTGTGCCAATCACCGTGCCGCCCAGCGCTACCATCACTTGAAATCAATCTAGGGCAATCAGTCGCTCTGTTTCAATACTCCTCACTATCGACGGGTCACGCCGAAACTCTGCTGCCAGAAAATCGAATCGAGATAGCATCGGCACGCTAATATCAATTCTGGCTAAAATCCTTATTTCATAAGCGCTTCATCGCGCGACCCAGAAACAGGCTAGGGGACTGCAACTGGTGATTTTTGGGCCGTCAGCGGTCAATGGATGACAGCCCTACGGGGTATCGAACTCGCGTCCAGTTAGTCCGTTTGCCCCATTTGGCTCAGGCTGAAGCGCGCAGAAATCTAGGCCAAGAAAAATATAGTCATAAAGCTCCGTGCCAAACCAGGTTTCCCAAACGGGCTGAAATGCAGGCGAGCTGATGAACTGGTTAACCGTAGAAGTCCATTCGGCATCGCCTTCGGGCAGGATGAGGCCATAGGGCTCGCAGCTTAGCGGCGTTGCTGGGGAGAGTTGCACCGTGGCTCCTAAACCCTGCTGCTCGGCTTCGGCCAACAGCAAGATGCCATCGCCTGCAACGGTATCGACCACTTCTTGCTGTAGCGCCTGCACCTCGCTGCCGCTGCCTTCTAGGGCGACGACTAAGGCATCGGGATAGCGCTGCCGCACAAACCGTTCAGTCGTCGTACCGCGCTGGACACCCACGCGCAGGTTTTGCAATCCCGATAGTGGATCAATCTCATCCCCATTTGCGCTCGGCACGAGGAAGTGCGTCCCTGTCAAGAAGAAGGGGGTAGAGTAGGCCACGCGGGAGTCTTCGGCTGGGATGCTATTGGGGCCGCACTCTACCTGCGCTGCGCCACGGCGCACTAAATCAACACGCGTGTCCAATGTAGATACAGCAACCACCTCCAGCTCTACTGAGCGCCCTAGCTGTTGCTCTAAGTCAGCAGCAAGTTCTGTCAGCAGGTCTAAACAGAACCCCGTAAGCTGGCCGTTGCTCCCGATATACCCAAAGGGTGCCGCATCTTGCCGGATGGCGGCGCGCAGTTGGCCGGTTTGGGCGATCGCCCCCAACACAGGATTTCGCGTGGTGGATGCCACCGCAGGCAACTCTGGAAAAATCGGAATCGGCGGCGGGGCCTCATAGGCCAGCTCCAATTGCTCTGGGGTGAGCGATCGCACCAGCAACAGATCTAACCCCTCGCGACTCGTCGCTTGCACATAGGAAGCAGTCAAGTAGTCAGCAAATTCTGGCCGATCGGCCAGATGCGCCTGCATAAACGCCAAGCTCAGCTCTTGCACATAGTCGCGCCCTAACTCTGGTTCTGCACCCGCCAGCAGCAACGACAACTGCTGAGAGGTTGGATCAGTGTTAGTGGGGGTGGCATCGGCCACCACATGACCACTAGGCACCATCACCGCCAGATACTTGGGCTCAGTCGTCAGCCACAGAAACGGGTGAATTTGCTCCTGCACAATCGAGGCAATAAAGTCATTGCTGCCCGCCGAAATCATCGTCGGCACCTGAATCTGACTTAACCCCTCAGGCCCCAAGGCCACGCTCGTGATGGGGCTAATGGCATAGGCAGCCTGAATGCGCTCATCCCGAAGGGGATACGCATAGGGCGGCAGTCGGCTGGCAATACACTGCAAAATGGGGGCTGCATTCAGCGAAAATAGCGGCTGGCTGCAGGTCTGCTGCAGCCGAGGACTGTTGAGGGGTGCGCCTGCTAACGCCAGCGCCGTATAGCCGCCAAAGGAATGCCCAATGACCCCCACCTGTTGCAGGTTCATCCGCCCCGTCCACTCCGGATCACGTTCAGCCAGTTGTTCCAGATAATCCAGTGTGAATTGAATATCCAGCGGGCGATCGATGTATTCTACCGGGTTAATGTCGCTGCCCAGCACGCCGTCTAGCAACGCAGTGCGGGCTTCTTCACCACTGCCGATATGGTCAGGAATGACAGCGACAAAGCCGTGGGTCGCCAAGTGCTCTCCTAAATACGCAAAGGCAGAGCGAGTAGACCCTAGCCCATGCGAAATCACCACTACGGGCGCAGGTTGTGTTACCCCTATCGGCAAAAACACGTCTACTCCAAACGGGCGTTCAATTGCAGCTCCATTGAGAGATTGGCGATCGCGCCGCAACTCCAACACCCGCCGCTCAACTCGGAACTCACCGCGTGTTGCTAAATTCGCCATACTGGTTGGATCAGCCACGGGCTCAGCGACACTTTCTGCCACCATGGCTTGGCGAACTGCTTCAACAGAAGAGTCGCGATAATCCAGCACATTCCCAAATTCACGCCACAGCGCCAGCAGTTGCCCCGCATTCAGGCGCACGCTATAGCCCGGAAAGCGCCGCAATACGTTCACCACCGTCATGCCTTCGGGATCGCTGGCCGCCAGCAACAATGCCCCACGCAGCGCATGAAACCCATCCAAATTATTGTCAGTGCGGATAATTTGCCCCAGCTCCCGCAGCGTTCGCTCACCCATTAACGAGTAAGAAATCTGAGAAATCACCTCAGGGGATACGTCTAACCGCCGTTGCAAAAAGCTGCGGAACTCAGCCTGCCTACGCTCATCCAATCGCTGCAGATAAAACCGTAGCCCGCCCGTTGCTTCCCCAGTTTTTGCAAAGGTGTCTAGTTCTGCAACAGAAATAGAGATTTCTAACGGGGCTAGCGTCAGGCGAATGCGTTCCGCAGCGCTAGCGGGTTTCGACGCAGCCGGTAGAAACAAGCCCAGGCTAGCCAAAAGTCCCACAGTTACTCCGCAGAGCGATCGCCGCCCCACTCTATGCAACTGGCTAAACGTTGTTGAAAAACCAGACAGCCCCATTGTGCGCGCCTCAATAAGTAGCGAGAAGTAGCGAGTGCTCTGCGGCTTCAGTTTACCTAGGTTTGTGAGTAGTCGGCGCGCGAAGGATGCCAACTCTCCACAACCATGGGCGGGTTTATACCCTACACTTCTCAATTCATTGCCCGACATCCGCAGCCGAACTCTCAAGAAACTTCCTCAGGTACAGGTTGAGGGATCAAGTTAAAACGAGCTTGAAGTTTCTGACCTGTCTGACACGGTGCGCAGCACTGGGTCAGCCGCTCCTAAGAAACAAAGTCCATGGGTGAGGCTGCAATCCCTGCTAGTCCGACCTTTTCTTTTGTATCTTTGCCTCTTCTTGCCGCGCTGGTATTGGAGACTGACGTGAGGTTAATACACTCAACAGTTGCGATCGCGATCGCCCTCGGCACCATACTAGAACCATGCCTAATAAGCGTGTTCCTTGAGCCTCATTCAGAGCGGTGGAGCGACCTTGGGCCGACTACTCAGGCAGCGTAAACGACTGTTCAGCCATGAATTCTTGGAACGATTTCAACGGCGTGGAACGAGCCGCAATGGGCTTAAGGGTCTCACTGCGAAGGCTCACCCAAATGCTGCAGCTTTGCGCGTCTATCGTGACGATGACGTTCTCATGCAATACCATTTTGCAGGCGTAATGATAGACCCGCGCTCGTAGAGCAATGCCTGCGGAATGCAAGCGATAGTACAGCTCACTGCGGTGATACATGCCGTCTTGGATGCTGTGGTCAAACCAAAATTTAAATGGAGAGGCATCTCTTTCATCAAGAACGGGCGGCAACACAGATTTAGCTCTGGGTGAAACAGCAGGATGAGATACGGCAGGATGGGATAGCGTTTACAACCTATGCTCAGAGCAGGCTGCAAACGCTAATCTCTAAATTCTCAACGTAACCAGTCGATATCCAAGGGAATCAGATGGATAAGCAGTCGATCACAAAGGGGAGCACTGCGTTAAGAGCTGTCTTAAAATCTCTTGAAATGCAACCGTCAGGGCAGGATCTCATCACTGGCAACTAGCCACACCCCGCTGAATGAATGGCTCCAACCCCTTTGCCTGTAGTCTGGCATAGCGTGAAGCGTGTACCGATCACACAGCCTGCTGCATCTATCTAGCTCTACTGCACAGGCGATCGCCCGTGCATTTAAACACATTTGAACACAGGGGTTACACCTACGTTGCCCAAACTCTACGCAGAATTATCGGGCATCTAAGGGTGTGGATATTGATGCTGCCGAAGATTGCCGAGGGCCATGGGTAGGGTGGTTCTGCCACAGCTCGTCGATGGTGACAAATTCATAGCCTTGGGCTTTGAGCAGAGGAATAATGCGGGCGGCGATCGCCCTAACATCCTCACCGCCACAGTAACCATCGTGCAGCACAATCAGCGACCCATCGCAGACTTGGCTCATCACCCGACCAACCACGACCTCAATGCCAGGACGCACCCAGTCCTCGGGCACCACACTCCACATGACTGGGCGAAAGCCCCACTGATCGAGCCGCTGCAGCTGCGGCGGCGTAAACAGGCCATTAGGCGGACGCACATCGCAAATAGCCTGCTGCACGAAACTTAGATCGAGATGGCAGGCGCGGGCGATCGCCTCTTGCGTTTTCTCTAAACTGGTACGGATTTCTGCATTCGTCAGCATGGGGAATGACCGATGGGTGTAGCCATGCAGGCCCATCCAGTGCCCCCGTTGATATATCGCTCGGGCTACCTCTGGCGCATGATCGACACACTGTCCCAACAGAAAAAAGCTAGCAGAGATCTGATGATCATCCAATAAATCAAGCAGCGGCTGAGTATGACGAGGATGCGGCCCATCGTCAAACGTGAGAGCCACCACGCGCTTACCCGACGACCCCGACCATAAACAGGCCGGAAACGTAGGCTTCAAAATTTGATGAAGGTATGGATAAAAGAGTGCAAACTCCATGTGCTAGCTTTCTGCATTACAGGTCTGACGTGCCCAAGCCGATTGTACAAGGGATGTCAGCACATCGCTGCTCAAGGGTTTGACCAGAAAACCGTCCAATCCAGGATTTTCATCTTGCGGGAGCCAGCTAGGCGACTGAGAATCTGTGAGTGCGACGATGGTCGTGCGGTGCGCCTCAGACAGGTTCCGCAGTCGTTCTACCAGTACAGTTGACCAATTTTGCTGTTGCCCGCCCAGAATGACTAGGCATGGCGGCTCTTGCTGCGCTCGCTGCATCATTTGATCGGCAGAGGCGGCTTCAACCATGTCGTAGCTCAACCGATTGAAGAGCGATCGCAACACCTGCAAATCATCAGATGAAGGCTCTAATACCAGGACGTAACGCTGTGCCAATTGCATAGTAAACATAGAAAGTCCTGACAAGGTATTGCTAATATAGCGACGATTTACTCCCCGCTCAGAACCCTTATATCTCCTGAAACCTAGAGCACCAGACCGATGCACGTAAGAGTAACCATCAATTCAACTTTGGTTTTTCTTAGTCTTCTATTCAAAGGCAAAAACAGTCGGTATTAACGCTAAATATTGCGTAACAAGCCGACATTTGATGACATAAAACTCACAAATAACTGAACATTTCCATTGAGATGATTGCTGCTAAAAAAACCAGTCAACCATAGGATTCAACGTTAGTTCGAAGGAGGAAGGGTTTGGCACACCGCGCGACATGCATGAACTAGCGAGGGTTTAAGCGTATCCCAAACCCCTAAGAGACAACTTCCATGAGTAAAGCTGAAACCTTTGGTAGTCAGACCTTTGTTTCTTTGCACCTGCCCGCCCCCCGGCCTTAGAGTCTGAGGGTATTGAAGGGATGATTGTGTGAAGTAAGGGCCGCGCTTCTGCTTCACACAATCATGACCCGTCTAGGACTCCCTTTTTGTAGAAGGACGTTCTGCAGGTATATGGCAGAAAAGACAGCCCTAATCCGGTCGAATCCGCAGGATAGGGCTCCAGTTAGCCTCAGGTGAATCCAGCCCTAGTCTGAGTGGCAGCGCCCGTTAGCCGGGGCGCTAGGCGGCACATCTAGCGCTGGGTTCGCGGCAAAAAAGCCGAGCGGCTTTAGCATGAACCCAGAATAGGCTGTGGGCATCACCGGCCAATCTTCGGGTCGGGCAATATGGTGATGCCCAAACACATACCACACCACTACATCAGTGTTTTCAATCTCCCGATTGGCCTGCGTCCACTGGGGCAAGCCCTCGCCACCCGGGTGCTGATTCGGATATTGCCCCGCAGGATAGCGCTCCTCTTCGGCATAGGGCGTCACCCATAGGTGCTGATTCATAAAGCCTGCCCGTTTTAGGATAGGTGCTTCGGGATGGGCAAACGGCAACACGTTTTCGCCAGGGATGAGCTTAAACCCCACGGGTTGACCCAGCCGATTTGTGACTGAAGGATTGATGACTTTCCAATATCGGCCCGATAGCGGATCGACGACCTGCTGGGCTTCTTGCTCGGTTTTAAGCGGTGTGGTCACTGCATAAAATCCATTCATCATGGGGTTGTCAGGCCCAGGGGGTTCGGCTTCGGTGTGGACTTCGCAAACCGTGTTGTCGCAGCTATCCACATCAAAATCTAGCCGCATGCAAAAGATGTGCTGATGGTTAAGCGCGTTGAGGCCGGGGGCAACTTCTACCCCATACGTTGGTTGTCCGGCCATCGCACCACACAGCAGAATGCCCGTCAGCTTAACTTCATACTGAATTGTGCCGTCTTGGTAGAAGTACCAGAAAAAGCCGTATTCATAGTTGTCTACTGTGGCCACAAAGGAGAGGGCTAATCGGCGCGATCGCCGCACCTCCACACTGTCTCGCCGCCAGTCCGTGTGCTTCCACAACATCCCAACGTCTTCTTCATGCAGACACACTGCGTTTTCAGTAATGGAGACATTTCCCCGGCTGTCTGTCAGTACGGCATCAAAGTAGAAGATCTCGCCCAGGCAGTCGCAGCCCAGCGTCAGAGAATTGGCCAGCATGCCGATGCCATGTTCGCCAATGTCGAAGGCATTTTTGCGATAGTGCTGCACTCGGGGGTCGCCATAGGGCACTACCATCTCTGCCATCGACGCGCGATAGAGAATAGGGCGCAGCCGTCCCTGATCGTGATACCCCACCTGATACAGCACCAGTCCCTCACGGGGGTTAAAGCCAATCCGCAGATCCCACTTTTGCCAGCGAATGTGGTGCCCATCTACCGTGAAACTCGGCCCCTCGGGCTGCGTAATGTGCAGCGGTTTGATGTCAGTTCGCATATCGGGAAAGAACTGCGCTTCATATTCACCGGGGTCAGGGGGCACGGGCACCACGCCCCAATCTTCGATGCGTATCACCTCCATCGTGTTGAGGTTGATGACGGGAATCAGACCATCAATCGGGCGGGAATAGAAGTTGCCCTGGGGGGTGGCTCTCAGGTAGCAGATGGCGCGAGACAGCCGCACGCCTACTTCATCCTCAAAGCCAAAGTGGCCCGGTGCCCAAGGGTCAACTACGACCAAATCCAAATCGGTGATGCTACGTTTTTCTAACGCGGCTAAAAAGTCTGGGTGGCGCTTTACGGCCTCCTCTGCTTCTGACAGTTCATCAGCCATGATGTTGGGCTGAATACCAGGGCGATGGGTCCACGCTGTGACCTTGCCTTGGGTGAGGGAGACCACGGCTTCATAGGTATGGTTGGTGGCATTGTCGAGCAGGATCAAAAAGGCTTCGCGCTCGATTTCATCCCCGGGCTGGTATGAGAGAATCGCCGCTTTGGCGGGTTCTTTTAGGGTGACGCACGGAGTGCGAACGCTGCTGCTCAGGCTTTTTCCCTGGCGGGCGATCGCCACGGCCTGTTCAACTTCAGCCACAGTTAACGGCTCTAACGGATGCAGCATAGCCCCAGTAGCAGACGAGACAAAATCTTGAGTGGTGGTCATACACGCTGATTAATTGAGAATGATGAGGATGAGATTGGGAGCATTAGTCCTAGAGCTATTGCGCTAGAAGCGCGGATGGGTTGTGCGAGTGTCGTGAGCCTTCCTGGGTTCACCACACTAGTCGTCCTGATTAACCCAATGGGTGCGACAACCGTTGCAGACAGGCTTAAGCCAAAGGCCACAGTGCTTGCCCCAACTGACTACGCTATCTCATTTGGCTAGTTCACGGGGGTGAGGTGTGTAACAGGTTGTGTGATTCTCACTCTATTATCGTGAGTCTATTTCTTGGCATGGGCATGCTAGGGCGGTAGATTCGTTTTCCCCCATTGCCCCCGTATGACAAATCCACTGTACCTTTACGGCATTTTCCCCAAACCTGGGCCGCAACAGATTGATCTAGCCGGGTTGGATGATCAGCCTGTTCAAGCGCAAGATTTAGATGGGTTCATCTTCCTCTATTCTGAAGCGGCATCGCTCAAGGCAGATGAGGAGAAGACACCTGACGGTAAGCCGAAGAAAAAGAAAGTGTATCTTGCCAGTCGACGGAATCTGATGCGTCATGAGCGGGTGCTAGAAAGCGCAATGGAGCAAGGTTGTCGGACGTTGCTGCCGCTGCAATTTGGGTTAGTGATTGAAGACTGGCAGTTGGTGCGATCGCAACTGACTCAGCCCCAGGGTGATGCGCTGAAAACCCTATTTTCTAAGCTGGAGGGGCACCGCGAGGTGAGCGTTAAGCTGTTTTGGGATCAGCCCCAAGAACTGCAACAACTGATGCAAGAGAATACCGACCTGCGAGCAGAGCGCGATCGCCTTGAAGGCAAAACCCTCAGCATGGACGAAATCGTCAAGATTGGGCAGTCGGTAGAACAAGCCATGGGCGATCGCCAGCAGCATATCCTCAACGCCTTCCGTACTACTCTTAACCCTTTAGCGACCGAGGTGGTTGAAAACGCCCCGATGTCCCCTGAGATGATCTTCAACACTGCCTACCTGATTCCCTGGAATGACGAAGCTGCATTTGGGCAACATGTAGAAGCACTCGATGCCCAGTTTGAGAGCCGCCTCAAAATTCGCTACAACAATTTCACGGCACCCTTCAACTTTGCCCAACTGCAGTAGCCTGATAGCGCAATCGCCCAGCTTGAGGTCACTGGAGTTGGTTTTCTGCCCGCCGCAATTATACTCACTCCTGCTTCACTCCTAATTCGTCAGGGCGATCGCCGCTAAAGATCGGCCTTCCTACCTGCTTTGAATTGGGGACGTTGAATTCGGAGTTAGAATCACAACCCCTCGCACACTTTGCCCCTATCCACGCGTTACCCAAGGTATCTCCTCATGTTTTTTGATCTCCTCTTGGCTCCGGTGATGGCTCCCGTCAATGGCCTCTCGTGGATTGCCGAAAAGATTCTAGATCAGGCAGAACCCCACCTAGACGAAAGAGAAAATCTGAAAAAGCAGCTTTTAGCTTTACAACTGGCCTTTGACATGGGCGATGTCCCCGAAGAGGAATTTGAGGCGAAGGAAGAAGAACTGCTGCTAGCCATTCAGGATATGGACATGGAAGATGAGACAAGCCTGGTCGCCTAAGAGCACCCAAGAAGAGACCCAGTCATCCTTTCGGGTTTCCTGCGAGAGCCCTACAAAGGTCTCCTTAAACGCTGCTCAGGCGACGCTGGCTATGCGAATTGCCTACAGCCAGGATAAATGAGTCGCTGAAGCTTAGAGAACTGGCATACCGAGTCCCATACTCCTGGTTTCACATTCATCAATCTATCGTCAATCTATCGTCAATCCATAGAGGCGAAAAGCATCTGCGCTGCCCCAAAACCATTGATGCGCCGTACAGGATGTGTACGGCGCATCAATGGTTTGCGCTTCTTCCCAACTGACGGGAAAACACTAACGCCCGCGATCGCGCTCTAGGTCAAACACCACTTTTTCGTAGCACCAGTCTTCTGAACGGTCGGGATGTTTGAGCAGCATAGCCTGCACCAATCGATCAGCCGCAGTGCGATCGCCATTCAGCAATCGCACTAGTTTGGGATAGGAGCGGCTGGGCTGACGGGCAGGCCGGACTGGTTTTGCAGGGGGCGCAGCGGCCTTTGCCCTAAATTCTGCTGGAAGCGTTGAGGGAACCGACGGCGTAGGTTTAGCGGATGGGGAACCTGCAGGAGGAGGCGATGAACGCCGCGCTGCCGACGGGTGGGGCTGATTGAGAAACGACACCGGCACCGGTGCCCGCTTAGACCCAACTTGAGCACGCTGAGGATGGTGCTGATGCTGAATTTCTTGATACAGCAGCCAGGTCAACGCCACTGCAATGCCACAGAATGTGAGGACTAAGAGCGCATACATAGTGCAACTGCCGAGTGGGTTAGGGCAATCAGTGTTGTAGAAAGCTCCCGCTGCAAGAGTTCAACAACATCCAAAATATAGTCAACGCTTCGAGCGCCATATTCATACAAAGGTCTCTGAGAATAGCAGTGGCTCTATGCGTGCCACTGCCATGATGCTGAGAACCGACAGCTAGTAGTCCAGGGTGAAGGTTTCGTAAGTGGTGCGGCGGGGTTCTGCGCTAGTTGGGCGGTCGGGAAGTGACGGGCGATCGCCCTCTCCTGCCCGCAGTTGCTCTACCGACTGCTCTAGCGTCGCAATCTGGTTTTCTAATACCGCCAGGCGATCGCAAATCAACTGCCGTCGCTGATCCATGCCGCCGAGTTCTTCTTCAAGCCGCTTTTTCTCGACCACCAGCTTATAAATATCCAAAAATGCCGCCGCCTCAGTTTTTTTGCGGGGCATCGTGCTAACTTTGGGGCGAATCTGCCCCTGATTGGGTAGGCGTCGCATGGGGCAATACCAAGAGGGTTTGAGCCTAGTATTCCCAATATTGGCAGCAGGTATCGGGGTTGGGGGTGAGGGGCGAGCCGCAGGCAGACAGCCACCAACGTCAATCCTCAACGATTCCAGAACTCCCCAGCATTTATAGAAGTGCGTTTGGGGGTTCCGTTTCAGCGGGAAGTTTCCTCTGCCAGACAAACACCGCTTCAAACTAACACCGCTTCAAACTAAAGAGGGGCAGCGCTAGCCGTTGCTGCACTACCCCTCTTAACTCGGAATCTCTGTGACCTAAACTTCTGGTTCAAACCCACACACTCCAAACACCTGCATGCATGCAATCACTAGCGACCCTTACATCTAATGAATGAATCGATAAATCAAGTGCAAAGTTGCAGAATGACGTACGGTTGACAAACCACGCCGTTCTCTCAATTTACGCAGGACTATGCGCGCGATCGCTCCACTAATATAAGCAATACATATACGGTCATTAGATAGAAGCTCGCCAGAATTGGAATAATGACTGGCACACCCCAGACTTGCATAGGACACCTCCCCTCAGTAAATAATGAAAACGCTAAGTCACAAGACTTTTCAAGATAGGTATAAAAACTAGCCCTGCCCATTACGCGCAAACGGCTCATGAGCAAAGCGAGCAGACCTACTGATTTAGTAAGCCAAACCAATGACCAATATTGAGTGGACTCAAAACAACAAAAATACTGGTGCCTTTTCACTTGCAAAAGCAATGAAATGCTACCCAGATCCTGCGTCACTTACCGAGCCACTGGATGCCTAAAATGCCCACAGCCCACAATGGGCTATTAGTTTTTGAAATATCTTGATATTAAATCTAACATACAGTCCCAGGGTTCTGGGTAGTCTTTTTAAAAAAGTCTCAATAACTTTAAGAAGCGCTAAACTCTAGCTGTATCAATGCTTACAAGAACACCCCAACACAAAAAAACGAGAGCAAGCCCCAGTCTAATCTGCGCCACAGGTCAGGTGGTTAGCTTAGAATAAAGTCAAATCTGTAAAGTTTCGTAATCTTATAAGAGCTGAGCTGCCCGTCCATGACTTCAGTCACGTCTCTCTTCGCCCCGGTGGAGTCCGACCTGTCTCAGATGACCGACAATCTGAAACAGCTCGTCGGCGCCCGACACCCCATCCTTTATGCTGCAGCCGAACATTTGTTTGGGGCCGGGGGCAAGCGCGTGAGACCTGCGATTGTGCTGCTCATCTCAAAGGCCACCATGGCAGATTCAGGCCTAAAGCCTACCCATCGACGCCTAGCAGAAATTACCGAAATGATTCACACGGCTAGCCTCGTGCATGATGACGTGGTGGACGAGGCTGATGTGCGGCGCGGTGTGCCCACCGTGCATGCCAGCTTTGGCAATCGAGTGGCGGTGCTGGCGGGAGATTTTCTGTTTGCCCAGTCGTCTTGGTATCTGGCGAATCTAGACAACCTAGAGGTCGTCAAGCTGCTGTCTCAGGTGATTATGGACTTGGCAGAAGGCGAGATTCAACAAGGGCTGAACCGCTTTGAATCTGAGCTGTCAATTGAGGCCTATCTTGAAAAGAGCTATTACAAAACAGCCTCGCTGATTGCGAACAGCAGCAAAGCTGCAGGGGTGCTCAGCGGCGTGTCAGAGCCGGTGGCGATGAACCTATATAACTATGGTCGCCACTTTGGGCTGGCTTTTCAAATCGTGGATGATCTGCTGGACTTTACTAGCTCGATGGACGCGCTGGGTAAGCCTGCCGGGTCTGATTTGCAAAGCGGCAACCTAACCGCGCCCGTGCTGTATGCGCTAGAAGAAAAGCCCTATTTGAACGTCTTAATTGAGCGTGAGTTTGCGCAAGAGACCGACTTGGAGCAGGCGATTGATTTGGTTCTTTCGAGCAAGGGCATTCAGCGCTCGTGGGATTTGGCAAAGCACCATGCGCAACTGGCCGCTGAGCATTTGTCGGATCTGGCACCATCAGCATCGCGTCAGGCGCTGCATACCTTGACGGAGTATGTGCTGAGCCGGGGGCATTAGGCATTCGGTTCATTGATGTGCGTTCGGCTCCTGGTGTTGTGCAGCGTTGTGCCTCAGCATTTGCTGTGGCGTGAGAAATCTAGGGGCGATCGCCCCTACACAATCAGTACTTGATCCGCACCCTTCAGACCCAATCAGGCCACACCCATGACACAGACCACAACAGAACGGCTGCTGGCTGAGGTGGCGGGAAATCCGCTACAGGGGCTGCGGCGGGCAGATGCGCTGTGGCATCAGCTCCGTCACGGCACCTTGACGACGCCTGCAGTCATATCCGAATCGACCCAGCCACTCGAGCACCTAGACTGGGACGTGCTGATATGTGGGGGCACGCTAGGCATTTTGGTGGGTTGTGGACTGGCGCAACAGGGCTGGCGTGTCGCGATTTTGGAGCGCGGTGCGCTGCGAGGGCGCGATCAAGAGTGGAACATTTCCCGTAAGGAAATACAGGCGTTGGTGACGCTGGGATTGCTCACAGAAGCAGAGTTAGAGCGGGCGATCGCCACCACCTACAATCCTGGCCGCATTGCGTTTCACCAGGGTAAGGAGTTTTGGGTACGTGATGTTTTGAACATTGGCATAGACCCGGTGTATTTGCTAGAAACGCTGAAGACGCGGTTTTTAGCGGCAGGCGGCGTTCTGCTAGAGCATGCAGCCTTCGAAGCAGCCACCGTGCATCCCGACGGGGTGCAGGTGCAGATTGGGCGATCGGCAGTCCAGGCTGATTCCGCCGCCTCTCACCCAAACCGGATCTCAACCCGGCTGCTGATTGATGCAATGGGGCATTTTTCCCCCATTGCTCGACAGGCGCGGGCGGGGCAGCAGCCCGATGCTGTGTGTATGGTGGTCGGCACCTGCGCGACTGGCTTGCCCCAGAACGACAGCGGCGACCTATTCGTGTCAATGACGCCGGTCGCACAGCAGCGGCAGTATTTCTGGGAAGCATTTCCGGCGCGAGATGGGCGGACCACCTATTTATTTACCTATGTGGATGCCCATCCCGATCGCCCGAGCCTAGAAGCCATGTTTGAGGATTACTTTCGGTTACTGCCTGAGTATCAGCAGGTAGAGTTAGCACAACTGCACATCGTGCGATCGCTCTTTGGCGTGTTTCCCTGCTATCGCAACAGTCCGCTGCAACCCCAATGGCACCGAGTCATGCACCTCGGTGACAGCAGCGGCAGTCAATCTCCCCTTAGCTTTGGTGGGTTTGGGGCGCTGATTCGCCACTTACCGAGGCTGATTCCTGGCATTCACGAGGCGCTCACGGCAGATTTGCTCAATCGCTCAGCGCTGGGGCTGCTTCATCCTTACCAGCCGGGGCTATCGGTCACATGGCTATTCCAACAGTCTATGAGTGTGGGGATGGCACAGAAACTCCCCCCCGACCAGATCAACCACTTGCTCTCCGCCGTCTTTGCTGAAATGAGCGCCCTGGGTGATCCGGTGCTGAAGCCCTTTTTACAGGACGTGGTGCAGTTCCCTGCTCTGTTTCAAACGCTGATGCTCACGTCGATTCGGCATCCGGCGCTGGTGTTAAAGATTGTGCCCCAAGTGGGGCTGCCCGCCTTGCTAGACTGGCTGCGTCACTATGCCAGCTTGGGAGCCTATGCCAGTTTAGCCGCGCTGGGCACCGGGGTTGAGTCGAGGATTCAAGCCTTGCCAGGGCGATCGCACTATTACGCTCAGCGTTGGCTAGAGAGCTGGATATACGGAGCGGGGCTAGACTACCATTCGGACTAACCCCGCGTTTCAAACTAACACCGACGCCAAAAGAAACTGTGCTTGACGTGAATTCAGGTTAACCCGGGCTAACGGGTTTTGGGATACCGCGGCCTCAAACCCCTTCATGCGCACGGCACATGAAGGGGTTGAGCTTATCCCGACCTCAAGTTGTCCTGAGTGGGGTGGTTCTCCCAAAAGAGAGGGAATTCTGACGCTGTAGCGGCTGCTGGCATTACGACGCAACAAGCTGCTTGCTCCAGCGGTGAGCGGCTTCTGCCAGCCGATACCCATATTTTTCAGCCGTCAGGCGATCGCCCGAGTCTACTTCCGCATCGCTGCCATCGGTCTTCAGCGGCGATTGGCCCATAACCCCCAAAAACGACCCCAAGCGATTCACGCCATCGTCCTTGCCGAAGTAAGCGCTGGGCAAATCTGATGGGCCAATCCACACCATGCCCTGTTGTGCCGCATAAATTGATAGGTAGATCAAAGTACCCTGCTTGTCGCCACTGGGCGAACTGGAATGGGTGAAGCCACCCGCCAGTTTATCTTTCCACTGTTGCGAAAACCAAGCCGCACTGCCTGCATCCAAAAACGCTTTGAACTGTGCAGCCACCCCACCCATATAGGTCGGCGAGCCAAACACAATCGCATCGGCCTGGTTTAGCGTTTCCATCACTGCATCATCTTGCCAGCGACCATTGCTAATCTGCTCGCCTGTAACCCGCAACACCTGCACCGTGGTGCCAGACACCTGCCGCGCGCCATCCGCCACAGCCTCGGCCATTTGCTGCGTATGCCCCGATCCCGAAAAATAGATAATTGCAACGCTTGCCATAAAGACCTCTAGAAAACTTTGTAGATCTGCCTAGACTCGTTGAGTCGTGAGAATTTGCAGGGGCGATCGCACCATCACCCAGATTGCAAACCGTTAAGCACATACTAAAAGTAACTACCTACTAAAGTACAGTAGGTACGGCAAAGTAACTACTCTCAGGCCTTGCTCTAAACTTGTGTTTTAACTAGTGACCCAGCTCGCCCTCCCAACGTATGACACACGCATTAAGTAAATCAGATTTGTCCACACGGCCTGTCTGCCCTGTCAGTCGGCTCATGGATCTGCTCTCTGGCCCATGGACGATGTATCTGCTGTGGGTGCTCTCAACCCAGGGGCCAACCCGATTTGGAGCCCTAAAACGCCGCATAGAAGGCATTTCCACAAAAATGCTGACAGAGCGCCTGCGAATGCTAGAAGCCGAAGGGCTGTTGTTTCGGCACTATGAGCCCACGGTGCCGCCTCAAGTAACCTATGGGCTTACCGAGCGGGGGCAAGAACTCATTAGCGTGCTGAATCTATTGGATGATTTGGCCGTGCGCTGGTATGGGGATGCGGCGTCACCGCCGTGCACCGATGCACCCCAGTAGCGCTTCAGCGGTTAGAGCATTGCCAAAAACCCTGCGTCGCTCAACCCTTGACCAGGGGAGGTTGTCAACCCTGTACTTGTCTTAGCCTTTACAGATTCCTTATAATCCACTGCGAATCTAGACCCATAGCAATAGCCATTGCAGTTGAGTCGTGCGCCTGATGGAATTAGCACTGAGCGCACATTCCATCAGACGCACGATCTCAATTAAAAGGGGCCACACTATGAGACGCTAGACACAACGGTCATGTGAAGGGGAATGGTATGGCACGTGGAGTACGCGCAACTCGGGGCTTTCTAACCGAGTTCAAAGAGTTTGCGCTCAAGGGCAACGTGGTAGATCTGGCGATCGGTGTGATCATTGGGGGAGCGTTCGGCAGAGTTATAGAAGCGCTCGTTACCTTGATTACCGAGTCTTTTCTGCCCGCAGATCTAAGCTTCGACGATATTAGAATTGGGGGTTTAGCGATTGGGCCGTTGATTACGGCCAGCATCAATTTTCTAATCATCGCCTTCGTTTTGTTTCTCTTTATCACGGCGTTTAATCGCCTGCGACGAAAAGAAGAAGTAGAAGAGCCACCAGATCCAGTATTGGAGGCTAATAAAGAGCTGGCGATCGCCATGACTCGGCTCACAGACACGATTGAGCGCCGACCTTTGCCCTAAGGCCAACTTGTTTGGCGCTTCAGGTGCATCGAGAATCGATAGAGAAAGGGGGCGATCGCCCCCTTTCTCTATTTAAATGGTTAGTAGAGGTTAGTAACGTCAGTTCGGGTTAAGAGGGTTTTGGGGCATCGCGCGTCGCGCGATGCCCCAAAACCCTTAATGTGCTGTGCGCGTCGCGCACAGCACATTAAGGGTTTGAGCTTATCCCGAACTCAGGTTTAGTGAGAGATTAGTAAGAAAAATTGCAGAAACCGTGAGCTCGATAGCATTGGTTCAGTCCCGCGACGCGAGCAGAACGGTTTTATATATATATGCCAAACTGAGGTTGCAGACAGAGAAAACTGCAGCGGTTATAGATGCCAGATTTTGAGCGTTTCATCCCAACTGGCACTAACCAGAGTGCGGCTGTCAGGAGTGAAGGCCATCGACCACACCCAGCCCTGGTGTCCCGTTAGGGTCGCAACCCGCGTCATAGAGTCAGGTGACGCAATACCCGACTTGGGTAGGTCTGCCGTAGGCAAGCTCCACAGGGCAATCGTTTTGTCGCTGCTAGCGGTGGCCAGCAGCCGACCATCGGGACTAAAGGTGATGGCATTAATGGCGGCTTCGTGGGGGCTGAAGCGATACACAGGCCTGCCGCTATGGAACGTATGGACATGCACAGTGCAGTCAGCACTGCTGCTGGCAATTAGCTGTCCGTTGGGGCTTACCGCCACCGAGAGCACCTCGGCAGTATGAGTTGTCAGGTAGGGCAGGCCCTGAAGCGTTTGCCAGCGCCAGCGGCCAATGGTTGTATCACGACTGCCAGAAATCAGAGTGCGTCCATCGGGACTGAAGGCGATCGCCAATACCCAGTGCTGATGTTCGTGAATCGTATAGATCAGGCGCTGGGTTTCGACATCCCACAGGCGAATGGTGTTGTCTTGCCCACCCGACGCTAAGGTGCGCCCGTCAGGACTAAAGGCGATCGCCCGAATCCAGTCGGTATGCCCCGTGAGGGTTGCGGTGCAGCGCCCCGTAGCGGCATCCCAGAAGCGAATCGTTTTATCGTTGCTGGCGCTAGCAATCAGGTTGCCGCTGGGGCTAAAGGCTACCGTCCGCACCCAGGCGGTATGCCCGGTCAACGTGTGCAAAAGCTCCCCACGAGTCAGCGACCACACTCGCACCGTTTTGTCGCCGCTGCCGCTGACAATGCGATCGCCATCGGCACTCACATCAACGGCTCGCACCCAAGACTGGTGCCCTCTGAGGGTATGAGCGCAGCGCCAAGGTGGAGCCGTGTCTGAAGCATCAGAAGCAGAGCTGGTCATAGCGGGAAAGGCCATAGGGTCAGAATGGGGCTTCAGAATGGGCTGAGGTCGCTGCTCTTAAACTCATCACCAGCACCTTCATTTCCCGAAAAACCTTGGGCTACTTCACATCAGAGATAACGACACGCCAGACCTAAATCCATTGCCCATCATCAGCCTGGGGGCCAGGCCAAAGGCCGACCGCCTAACAAATGCAGATGCAGGTGATAAACCGTCTGACCGCCATCTTCCCCAGTATTAATCACCACGCGATATCCATTCGCCAGCCCTTCTTGATCGGCGACCCGCTTCACCGTCATCAGCAGGTGCCCCAGAATGCGGTGGTCATCTGGCACCGCATCCGCCAGTTTGGGGATGGGCTGTTTGGGGATCACCAGAATATGAACGGGAGCCTGGGGATTAATGTCTCGAAAAGCCAGAGCCAACTCATCTTCGTAGACGATATCAGCCGGAATCTCACGCCGAATGATTTTGCTGAAGAGGGTGTCTTGAGAGTCGCTCATGTACGGGGTGCCAACAACTGCTTGCTGAATTCTAGAGCACTCTGGGACGATTCTCTACCCTACACATGCAGCGAGGCTGAGTCCTTCATCAGCTCTAGGGTTTCAAGTTCGTTGAGCTGATCGAGGGTAGCTGCAGTAGTTTGCCGAATGGTCAGCAAGCACCGAATTGAGCCATGGGGATCGAGCGAAAACTCTTCTGCCAGCATTTTGTAGTTGAGCGTAGCCTGGGTCGTTTGCTGAACCAAATCGAGTAGAACCATATAGGCAACCCGCACTGAAGGATTGTGCTGCCTGCCAAAGCTGCGATCGAGATCGGCTTGCAGCCGAGTGAGCTGCGTCTGAGCCTGCAGAACCCGCTGCAACTGACGCTGAATCGACACAGGATTCGAGGGTAGCTTGAGCTGGATGTCAGCATTAATGGCTTTGAGTTGCGCCACCATCTGCCTAAAGCGCTTGCAATTATCCATAGCGGCCACATTACCAACCCTACTTTTTTGACGCACTTAAGTTTGATGCACTTAAGTGTTATTCACGTTGCCATATTTGCCCATTTGCTCATCTTATCGGCTGCTGCAGCGCTGGTGAAACCGGCAGGCCGAGTTTTACGAGAACTTGATGTTTCAGCCTCAACTTTGAAGCAGGCGCATCTTCCATCGCCCACCTGCACCCGTCCGATAGAAGACTATCCGATAGCAGACTAGAAGACGGGACGGGGTAAGTCGATGGAGGAGCGGTGATTTAGGGCATTCTTACCAAAGCACCAGAAAGATGGGCGTTGCTGACTGCAGCGATGGCGGTGGAGGCCCGAGGCGTTGCTCCGTGAGGTCTTCGTCTTCGCATTCATCATTTCTAGGCGCAATCCCGAGGTGTGCCGTTGTGGGTAGGGGTCTATGCTTGCCAGGGTTTGGAGTGCATCGCTTGTTGGCATTGAGGCGTTGAAGGTTGGAGTAGAGGTTGATCTGGCGGGTGGGCTGCCGGGCATTGTTGTGGTGGGGCTGCCAGATATGGCGGTGCAGGAGTCGAAAGAGCGGGTGAAGGCGGCACTGAAGAATGCAGGCTATGCGTTTCCGATGCGAAAGGTGGTGATCAACCTGACCCCGGCTGACGTGCGGAAAGAAGGGCCTATTTTTGATTTACCGATTAGCGTGGGAATTTTGGCGGCGTCTGAGCAGGTAAGCTTGGAGCTGCTGGATGAGTGTTTGTTTTTGGGAGAGCTGTCGCTGGATGGCTCGCTTAGGCCTGTGGCGGGGGCGCTGGCGATCGCCGCTACGGCTCAAAAAATTGGCTTCAAAAAGCTAGTCGTGCCTGCGGGCAATGCTCGAGAAGCGGCAGTTGTGGAAGGGCTGGAGGTCTACGGCTTTAAACACCTGTCCGATATGACAGATTTTTTGAACCATCCTGCGCTGCATCAGCCGATGCAGATCGACGGACAGAGGGAGCTGGCCGAAGGGCGATCGCCCACCTTAGACCTGCGGGATGTGAAAGGACAACGCCACGCCCGGCGCGCCTTAGAAATTGCGGCTGCAGGAGGGCACAATTTGATTTTTACTGGCCCGCCGGGCAGCGGCAAAACCATGCTGGCACGGCGACTGCCAGGCATCTTGCCCCCATTGCAGTTTGAAGAGGCGCTAGAAGTTACCCAGATTCACTCCGTGGCCGGGCTGCTGCGGGAAAAGGGATGCCTCGTGAGCGATCGCCCCTTCCGCAGTCCCCATCACTCCGCGTCAGGCCCATCGCTGGTGGGCGGCGGCAGCTTCCCAAAACCGGGCGAAATTTCCTTGGCGCATCGCGGCATTTTGTTTTTAGACGAATTAACCGAGTTCAAACGCGACGTGTTGGAGTTTTTGCGGCAGCCGCTGGAGGATGGCTACGTCACCATTTCGCGCACGCGGCAATCGGTCTCGTTTCCGGCGCAGTTCACCCTAGTGGCCAGCACAAATCCGTGTCCGTGCGGCTATTTTGGCGATTCGGTGCAGGCCTGTTCCTGCAGCCCACGCCAGCGCGAGCAGTATTGGGCTAAGCTGTCAGGGCCGCTGATGGATCGAATTGATCTGCAGGTGGTGGTGAGTCGGCTGAAGCCAGAAGAAATGACCCAGCAGGCTGAAGGTGAACCGTCTGAACCGGTGCGCCAGCGGGTAGAAGCCGCGCGCGATCGCAGCTATCAACGGCTGAAGGCAGAAGCCCTGCAATGCAATGCTGAGATGCAACCCCGCCACCTGCGTCAATGGTGCCAGTTAGACGACACCAGCCGCATACTGATTGAAAACGCCATCCGCAAGCTGGGGCTGTCGGCCCGGGCCACCGATCGCATTTTGAAAGTGGCGCGCACCATTGCAGACTTGGCAGGGGATGGGTCGCTCAAAACCGCCCACGTGGCCGAGGCCATTCAATACCGCACAATTGACCGAATGCAGTAGGCCAAATGCAATAATAAGGCGCAACTATTGTTGTAGTGCGATGTCATCTAGCCAACCGCCTGAGCCCGATCCGCTGCCTCGGGTTCATAACCTCAATAACGAACTGGCTAAAGAGCGCAACCGCGCTGCCGCAGAACGCACGCTGATGGCATGGATTCGAACGTCGCTGGCGCTGATTAGCTTCGGGTTTGGGATTGATCAGATTGTGACGGTGATTGCCAGCGCTGATCCGGCGATCGCCAGCAATCGAGCAGCGCTAGCCCGCATAACCGGGTTGGGGTTTATTGCAGTGGGCATCTACGCCATTATTGCGGCCACCCTTGAGCACCGACGAATTCTTAACCTGATTCAGCGCGATGATTATGTGTATTACAAAACGCGATCGCTCGCGACCAATGTGGCGATCGCCCTCATTCTCATCGGCATCTTCGCCTTTTTGGGCATCCTCGTCGATTTTCTTGGCTAGTCGGAGCCAATGGGGAAACTATCGGTGACAGGCGTTGCCTCTAGGAGCTAATTTCCTGCCTTGCCTGCTCAGCCATCTGCAAAATGGCCTGAAAGTCGGGTGCAGGCTGTTGACAATTCATCCCCAGCCACAGCAGGTATTCAATATTGCCCGCTGGGCCTTGCAGCGGCGACCAAGTGAGTCCGCCATAGCCCCAACCTAGATCTAGTGCCGTTTGCAGCACCGGGGCGATCGCCCCAGCTTGATCGGTTGCGGCTCGCACCACCCCCTTCTTCCCCACCTTGTCGCGCCCCACTTCAAACTGGGGTTTAACCAGCAGCACCACCTCTCGGGGTGGCTGCAACAGCGCCCACACGGCTGGCAAAACTTTGACAAGGGAGATAAACGACACATCCACCACGCCAAAATCTGCCAGGGGTGCCTCGCCATAGAGATCCGCGGGAACCAGGTAGCGCAGGTTGGTGCGCTCTTTGATCACCACGCGCGGGTCTTGCTGCAGTGCCCAGGCCACCTGCCCGTAGCCTACATCCACGCCATACACCCGTGCCGCCCCCGATTGCAGCAGGCAGTCGGTGAACCCCCCCGTTGAGATGCCGCCATCCAAGCAGGTGCGCCCCGTCACAGAGATCGCAAATTCTGCCAGCGCTTTCGCCAGCTTTTCGCCCCCGCGCGACACGTAGGGCGATCGCGCCTTAACCTCAATCACCGCGGCTTCATCGACCTCAGTGCCGGGCTTATCCACCACCTGCCGATTGACCAGCACCTCGCCCGCGCGAATCAGTCGCTGGGCCTGTTGCCGCGAGTCACAGAGCGATCGCACCTGCAAAAGCTGATCCAGTCGTTGCTTTGCCAAAAAAACCTCAGGGTTAGCGAAACTAAACCGGGAGCATCCCACTTTTGCAAATTCATGACCCTCATCCCCCAACCCCTTCTCCCAAAAAGGGAGAAGGAGAGCCGGATTCAAAGTCCCTCTCCCGCCTTGGGAGAGGGATTTAGGGTGAGGGCTCACGAAAGTGGGATGCTCCCAACTAAACCTTTCCCATCTTAGAAGCGCGGCTTCCATAACACGAGCTTTTTCGCGGGGCGAGGCGCTAAATCCAACTGGGGAACCAGCGGCGATCAGCTAGCTCTGACGGCGACAACGGCAAACCCAGGTAGAGCGGCAGCCAATAGACAAAGGCGATCGCCATCAGCGCCATCAGCGCCAGCGATAGCACCCGGTGCCACTGATGGGGGCTTGCCAACCCCAGATAGAGCAGAAGGGCGATCGCCAGCATTGAAAACAGCAGCGACGGCATGTAGTGATACAAGAATAAACAGCGGCTGACCGACGCCCAAGGCAACCAGTTTGCGACCCAGTTCACCACCAAAAAAAGCGCAGCCCAGCCGAGCAGGGCGGGCGATCGCCCAGACCCCTTCATCCAGCGCGCGCCGTTGCCCCTAACCGCCCGCCTAGTCATGTCCACCAGCGCCAGTCCCAGCCCTAGCGCCAGCGCCAGCACCGCCAGGGTAGACAGCCACCATAAAACGGGATTCCCCATCGCGTGGACATCGTAGGCAATGCGAGCCGCCGTCGCAGGCAGCGGTGGCCCCACAATAGGCGGCGGCGGCCCAGCCGCATGGGCAGTTTGGTAAAAGTAGGCGATCGGGCGCTGCATCCACAGCCAGCTCAACCAGTCGGAGCAGTAGGGATGCGCCTCTGCCCCGCCGACGCGGTTGTGGTAGTCCAGCACGCTCGTCTGCCATTGCCAAAAACTAAGGGTGGGATCGAGGCGCATGTAGGGCAGCCAGAGCAGGTAATAGGTCAGCGCAGGCATCGCCCCAAAGGTAAACAACACCTGAAAACCCGACAGGCGCGTTAGAGCAGCCAGAGGAGAAATGAGCGACAGCGCCGATGCTCGTTCAACCGACTCTACAGGCTGATGTCCCCCAACTCGTCGGCTGGCGAGCCGCAGCGCCCAGGCTAGACCCCAGAGGGCGATCGCCCCTAGCCAAAAGCCTGCTCCGTTCCACTTCACGGCGATGGACGCGCCAAACCCAACGCCCGCTAGCGTCAGCGCCAGCCATACCCACCAGCGCCGGGGTTTAGAGAAGAACTGTAGCTCTTGCCGCTCTTGATTCAGCCGATTCAGGGCCAACAGCAGCCCCAGATGACCCACTAGCCCAAACAGTACCAGATACACATTGTTTAAGGCATAGCGAGACTCGACTAAAAACAAGCCGTCGAGCGCGACCACAACAGCAGCCACTAGGGCATAGCCGCGTCGATGGGTGAGCTGCAGGGCGATCGCCCCCGCCACCAGCGGCAATACGGCACCCGTCACCGCATTCAGCCAGCGATAGCTCAGCGTCGAAAGGTGCATCCCCGTCAGGCTGTTGCGCGTGGCGGCATCCCCCAACCCCACCCATTCTCCAACCCAAATCCCAACGGCAATCAAATACGTATCCAACGGGGGATGCCCGCCAAACGCCTGCCGCCCTTGCAAAAACTCAGCCGCAAAGTTGGCAAAATAGACCTCGTCAAACACAAGCGTATTAAACCGCCCCAGTCCCCACAGGCGCAGCCCCAGCGATAGCAAAAACACAATACCCCACCCACGCCAAAGCCCTATTGCGTGCTGCGTTAACGCCTGTGTTAAACGCCCTATTAAGTGCTGCATTAACGCCTGTGTTAACCGACTCATGTCCTATCCTCTCTTGGCATCATCGCAACCCAATCGGCCTAACGCCAGCAAAACCATTGGCCACTTTATCGCGGCTCTCCTCCCGGCTGGTTAGCCGTTGTGCGGGCTAAAGGCGGCTGATCAACCTGCCCAAAGATCCTACGATATGAATCTCACCCCTGAGCCCTCAAGGCAGATGCTTTTTTGGGGGTTTAGGCCTACTTTTATGGTTCACAATTAAAATTCAACATCTGCTTTAATCAGATTCAATTAGAACCGTATGCAACTTGAAGCTGGGTGCCAGTTAATCTTTCAGGCCAATGGGGATGCACCGCTGATTTTGATGCTGCGACCGCGCAGTGGGGCAGGGCAGTGGGTCATGCGCGAAGAGTATCGGTTAGAGCCCACCATTCCCGTGGTGGAATACACCGACAGCTATGGCAATCTATGTCAGCGCTTGATGGTGCCGGAGGGGAAGTTTCAAATCTATACCGTGGCCTGCGTAGAGGCTAGCGATGAAATTGATGTAGAACCCGCTGCGCCCTACGTGCCGGTAGAGCAGTTGCCCGATGACGTGCTGCAATTTTTGCTTGCGAGTCGCTATTGCCCATCTGACAAAATGTATGACTTGGCGAGCAAGATTGCAGGCGATGTGCCTGCTGGCTACGCTCAGGCAGAGGCCATTCGTGAGTGGATTCAGACTCAGGTGCGCTATGAGTATGGCACCACCGACGCCACCACCGATGCGCTAGAGGTGGCAAACCAGCAGGTGGGGGTCTGTCGTGATTATGCCCATTTGGGGATTTCTCTCTGTCGCGCCCTCACTATTCCAGCGCGGATGGTGGTGGGGTATCTCTACGAGCTAGAGCCGATGGATCTCCACGCTTGGTTTGAAGCCTTTGTGGGCGATCGCTGGTTTACCTTCGACGCGACTCAATCTGCACCCCGCGGCAACCGCATTGCCATTGCCTATGGTCGGGATGCTGCCGATGTGGCGCTGGCGACCCAGTTTGGCCCCATCACCCTCAATTCCATGACGGTATGGGTTAAGGCTGTGGGCGCTAGCACCTTTACGGTGGACGGAGAGGTCTGAGCCAGGTTACATCGTTGTGCATCACTTCTTGGACAGGCCTCAACTTTCTCAGTCGGCCTCAAAGCAGGCATCAACGTTTCAAGTAGGATAGAGCGGATAGCCAACGGTGTGGACATGCACACACGGGCGATCGCCCTCTTTTTCCAAGTCAGGTCAAGTCAGGTCATGCAAACCAGCAACTCTTCGAGCGGTTCGATCGCATCTTCTACCCCCTGGCTCAAGACGCTGGGGATTTATCTGCTGCTGGGGGCGATCGCCCTCGTGATGCTGTTACCCTTGGTGTGGCTGGTGAGCACCGCTTTTAAAGCGCCGACCGAAGATTTATTTACCTTTCCGCCTCAGTTTTTGCCTCAATCGCCCACGCTGCAAAACTTTGTGCGGGTGTGGCAGACCAATCCCTTTGGGCGCTATCTGTGGAATAGCACCCTGGTGGCGGTGTTGACCGTTGGGCTCAACTTGCTGTTTTGCGCACTGGCAGCCTATCCCCTCGCGCGGCTGCAATTTCGTGGGCGCGAGGCTATGTTTAGTCTGATTGTGGCAACGATTCTGGTGCCGTTTCAGATTGTGATGATTCCGCTCTACATCCTCATGGTGCAGCTAGGGCTGCGGAATAGCTATGTGGGGCTGGTGTTTCCGGCGATCGCCTCGGCCTTTGGCATCTTTCTATTGCGTCAAGCGTTTTTGGGGGTGCCGAAGGAACTCGAAGAAGCTGCGCGGATGGACGGCTGCTCTGAGCTAGGAATTTGGTGGCATGTGATGTTGCCAGCGGTGCGTCCAGCGCTGGTGACACTGGCGATTTTTGTCTTCATTGGCTCTTGGAGCGACTTTCTCTGGCCGCTGATTTTGTTAGATCAACCGGAGATGTATACGCTGCCGCTGGGTGTGGCGCGGCTGGCAGGGGCGTTCTCTGGGGATGACTGGCGATTGATCGCCGCAGGGTCAGTGATTTCTATCGCGCCGATTTTGCTGGTGTTTCTTTGGCTTCAGCGCTACATCGTGCCGACCGAAACCGGCAGCGGCGTCAAGGGTTAAGCCAGGGATAGTGCACCATGTGGCTGGGGATTGACCTGGGAACCCAATCAGTAAAAGCCGTGGTGATGAGGCCGGACGGGGCGATCGCCGCGACTCAGTCCCAACCCTATCCCGTGTGTTCACCCCAACCGGGCTGGGCAGAGACGCCGCCCCAAGACTGGTGGCGAGCGGTCGGGCAAGCCGTTCATGCGGTGATGCAGCAGGTTTCGCCCCGCGCCATTCAGGGGATTGGGCTCTCGGGGCAGATGCATGGTGTGGTGCTGTGTGATGGCGATGGGGAGCCGCTGCGTCCCGCGATTTTGTGGGCCGATGGGCGATCGCACGCTCAACTCAGCACCTACCACCCTTTATCTGCTGACCTTCGTCACGGCTTGGCCAACCCCATCGTCACAGGCATGGCGGGGCCAACGTTGTTATGGCTGCGGCAGCACGAGCCAGACCTGTATCAACAAGCCCGGTGGGCGCTCCAGCCCAAGGACTGGCTGCGGTTTCGCCTGACGGGACAGGTGGCGACCGATCCATCCGATGCATCGGGGACGCTGCTGTATGACTTGGTGGGCGATCGCTGGCATGACCCAGTCCTGACCCACGTGGGGCTGCGTCAGGACTGGCTACCGCCGATTTTGCCAGCCACTGCCCTAGCAGGAGCATTGACGGCTGAGGCGGCTGAGCACGTGGGACTGCCCGCCGAGATTCCCGTCGCAGTCGGTGCGGCAGATACCGCTGCCGCTGCATTGGGCAGCGGTCTGATCACGCCCGGCGCGGTGCAAATGACTATCGGGACAGGGGCACAAATCATCGTGCTTTGCCCCGAACCCATCCCCGACCCAGCGGGATGCACTCACTTGTTCCGCAGTGCGCTGCCGCAGCAGTGGTATCGTCTGGCTGCCATTCAGAATGCGGGGCTAGCGCTGGACTGGGCGCGGCACATTGTGCAGATGGACTGGCCCCAGGTGTATGAGGAGGCTTTTGCCGTACTGCCCGGCTGCGAGGGGCTAATATTTTTGCCTTACTTAACGGGCGATCGCACACCTAACCTTAACCCCAATTTGCGGGGGGCATGGATTGGGTTGGGGCTGCACCACCGCCGCGCCCACCTGATGCGGGCGGCACTAGAAGGGGTGGCGTTTTCTCTGGCACAGGGTTGGCAAGCCCTGCAGGCGACGGGGGTGAGCGCCAAAACCCTCCGGCTGGCGGGGGGCGGCACCACCCATCCCCAATGGCAGCAACTGCTAGCGGATGTGTTGCAGCGGCCGCTCTATCCCATCCACTATCCCGATGCATCGGCACGGGGGGCCGCACTGCTCGCACAACTGGCAGTTGAAGCCACCCCAGAACCTCAAGAGACGAATGCAGCAAGTCTTGCAAAGAGACTCGCCGCATTCGCAGAGGGCGAGACCGCCGTGGCTCCTGCGACCTGCATTCAGCCCCAGCCCATACCGCCCGATCTAGTCAGGGCCTATGCCAGCTTTTGTCAGCAGCCTAGACCAGTTGCAGATGGTCGTAGCGATGGGTTAGGCGGTTGAGCTGCTTGGTGAGCAGGCTGAGGAACAAGCCCACATCCGTCACCACACCCAACGACTCGACTGACCCGCGATCGCTCAACTTGGTCACGACCGCAGGGTTAATGTCTACGCACACCATCTTCACGCCCGCCGGGGTCATGTTGCCCACGCCAATGGAATGCAGCATAGAAGACAGCATGAGGATCATATCGGCTCCTTCAATTAGCCGAGAATAGTCCTGCTGCGCCTTGATCAGATCCATCTCCGTATCGGGCAGGGGGCCATCATCGCGGATTGACCCCGCTAGAGAAAACGGCACCTGGTGCTTGACGCATTCATAAAACACCCCGCTCTCGATCAACCCCTGCTCTACGGCGTTGGCAATGTTGCCGCAGCGGCGCACGCTGTTGATCGCCTTGAGGTGGTGGCGATGCCCGCCCCGCACCGACACCCCCCGCTTCATGTCCATGCCAAGAGAGGTGCCCAGCATCGCCTGCTCAATGTCGTGAACGGCGATCGCATTGCCGCCGAGGAGTGCCTGCACATAGCCTTCGCGCACAAGCTGAGACAAGTGCTCTGCCCCACCCGTGTGAATCACCACCGGGCCAGCTACCACTACCACTTTTCCAGCGCGATCGCGGATTTGGCGCAGTTCCCAGGCAATTTGCTCAACCACGAGCTCCACTCGGCGCTCACTCGACACGCCGGAGCCCATAAAGCTGAACTCTTTGTCGTTGCTGGTGCGCTGCTCCCGCGATTCGGTTTTGCGCACCGTGCGGATGCCGTCAATGCCAACCACCACGCGATCGCCCTGGTTGAGATCTCGCAGCAGCTTGCATTCGGCACGGGGACCATCGGGCGTCTGGGAGACCACGATTGCGCCATCCATGCGCTGATTGCGCACCCGCACCCATTCACAGTTCACCCGCACCTCAGTGGGATAAATGGTGGTGACGTAAAAGTCATCGGGCGCCACGCCGTCCATCTCGACAGTTTCCAGCGGATTGTCGCACACCTCTTGCGGTTGCGTCGCTGCGCCAATGTCGATCAGCTGCGACATGATTTTTTCCATCACGTCGTGGCGAGGTGCCGTGACGCGAATTTCAGCAGACGAAGTGCTGTTGCGCTGCTCACCCAAGCGGAAATTCAACACCTGAAAGCTGCCGCCGCCTTCTACGATCAGGTCTAGCGCTCGGTTGATCATGCCAGAATCGAGCAGATGGCCTTCGAGCTGAATGGTGCGGCTCTCAACGGTGGCGATCGCCTGGTGCAGCGGCATCAGCGGCTCCGTCACGCGCAGCGTCAGGCATTTGGCCGCACCGCCCGCCTTGAGAAATTCTGTCAGCGGCGTTTCTACCACCTCAAACCCCAGCGATTGGAGGCGCTGCTTCAGCTCATCCGTGGCCTGATTCATCACGATGATGCGATTAATGTTGACCGCATTGCAGGCAAAGTTCACTGCGTCGAGTTCGTCTACCACAATCCGCTTCTCTGCCGGAACCCGCATCTCAATCAAGCGGTTGGAATAGGCGTCGAACGCGGGGGGATAGTAAAGCAGATAGCCATCGGCTAGGGGGCAGAAGCAGGTATCGAGGTGATAGAAGCGCTCATCCATCAGCCGCAGCGACAGCACTTCAATATCCAACCACTTAGCCAGATACGGATGGGAATCAAGCTCAGAGCGGAAGCCATAGCCTGCCCACAGCCAACGGCCTTCGCGATCGAGCAGGGCATCGCCCGCCCCTTCAAAGGGCAAATCTCTCGGCAGTTCGTAGACAGTAAAGCCGTTTTCCTCGAACCAGGCTTTGAAGTAGGGCTCTTCGCCTTGGCGCTCTTTGTGGAAGAAGCGGCTCAGCACCACTTTATCGTCGAGCACAAGCCCCGCATTGGCGGTAAACACCATGTCGGGCACGCCCTGGCGCGGCGTGACCAAGTCTACCAGGGCTCGGTCTTTGAGAATGCGATAGAGCCCTTGCCATTGCGTTACCGCGCGATCGCGCGAGGACTTGTGAACGTTGCCCTCCATCCAAGGATTAATCACATAATCTACGTCGTAGTGGTCGGGCGCGCACATCAAGAACCGAATTGAGGAAGTCATAAAAAATCTCAGGCTACAGAGGGTAGATTAGGCGGACTCGTGCAGTGCAGCCAGTCATCTATTCTAGTACGCAGGGGCGATCGCCCTATGCATCATTAGGCGAAATGTCAAGCAATGGTGACATTTGAGCGGGTGTCCAACCTGTTGGACAACAGGTTGCCAGCAGAAGGCCCAGGGATGAGGGATGCCGTATTCACGCACCCCTACTGCAAGTATTGCAAAATGCCGCGGGCGATCGCCTGAGCCAGCAACGCCCGATAGCGCTCATCTCTCATGCGGGGCGCGTCTTCTGCACCCGTCACAAAGCCCACTTCAACCAGCGCAGCCGGCATCGACGTGCGGCGAATCACATAAAACCGGGCTGATCGCGCCCCACGGCTGGGCGACCCCGTGGCCTCAATCAGGCTGTCTTGAATCGCCTGCGCCAGCACTTGCCCCTGACCCGACGCATAAAAGGTTTCGATGCCGTTGACATCGGGGCGGCTTAGGCTGATGGCGTTGGCATGAATGCTGACAAAAATCGTCGCGTTAGCCTGTTCTGCTAGCCGCACGCGCGGCTCTAGGTCGAGCGTGGTATTGTCACGGCGGGTCAGCACCACGCGCACCCCTGCTTGCTCTAGCAACGCCGCCACTTGGGGCGTGATGCTGTTCACCACTTGAATTTCTTGCAGGCCGCTAATGCCCACGGCACCGGGGTCACGCCCGCCATGCCCCGGATCGAGCACAACGGTGAGGTTGCGGCGGCTTAGATCCGGCAAGCGAACCGGCGGCACCGGGTCATTGGGCTGCCAGTGGGGGCGCGCCAATGGCAGCGTGAGGTTGGGCGATCGCGTGCCAAATCGTCCCTCAGCTTGAGGAATTTGGGGAATTTCCACATCTGGCGCAAGCTCTAGGTCTAGCTCTAACGCCCCTTGCCGCTCCTGCAGGTTGATCGCCACAATGCGGCTGCTCTGGGTCACGTCTACACGCATCGCGCCCCGCGCTGCTTGGGTATTGGGAAACGTGAAGCGATACCGATTAGAGCGATCGCGCTCCACCTCAAAATCCAGCGGATAATTGCCCTGAATTTCTAGACTGGCTCCGTTGCGCGCCAGCGTAATGGCGGTAATCGTCGGTTCTACCACAGGCCGCGTCACAGGGATGTCGGTCGAACCCTCCGGGTCGGCTGCCATATCCGGCGAGGGGGTCGGGGTCGGCGCAGCCTCCATGTCGGCCTCCATGTCGGCCTCTCTATTAGCCTCGGCCTGGCGGCCTGGCAGCAGCACCACACCGCCACCCAACGGGCTAACACTAGCCTGCCAGTTGGGGTTGGGGCGCTCTAGCTCTAGCTCTAGTCGCGTGGTTGGAGGGTCAGAACTGCGTTGGGTATAACGAATCTGGGTCACGCCAAAGCGATTGATCGGCTCGGTTTGGTCGAGCAGTCGTTCGGGTAAACGGGTATTTTCTAAGTCAACAAAAATGCGGCGATCGCCCCGTTCTCGCCGCACCCGCGCCCGAGAAACCTCACCTTGCGTCAGCACAAATAATCCATCCCCAGTCAGCCGAATGGTCTGAATCAGGGCAGCCGTCGAGTCATCCACAGACGCATCAGATTGCGTGCCCGGTCGATCAAATCGATTGGGGGACGTTGAGGCAGGGGATGGGGGCACGGCAACGGCCTCGTCTACAGCCGCCGCATCTATCGTGTCTGTTTCGTCTGTTTCGTCTGTTTCGTCTGCGTTATCTAGTTCTTCATCCGCCACATCTGCCGATTCTGCCATCTCGCTAGACCGATCCTGTTCGGAGGATGGTTGGGCGATCGCAGCAGAGGGCGGCGACGCAGCCGCCGTGCGGGTAGGCGTAGGCAACTGCACAGTCCAGTCAGTAGGCGACTGACCGCGAAAGGCCACCTGCTGCGGATCCAGCGTATAGCCTGGCTCCAGCTCTACCACCAAGCGCGCCGCATCTGCCGTCACCTGCCCCGTGCGAATTTCGCGAATGCCTGCGCTGCCCGCCTGGGTGCGAGGTGCCCCCACCCGCACACCGGGCAAGTCAATGACTAACCGCGTGGGATTAAAAATAAGCTGCGCCCTCGGCTGCACGTCTTGCTGCGTCGTAAACGTGAGTTGCTGGTTGCGCGTGTCATATTGCCAAGAGCGCAGGCTGTTCGCCGAGGCGGGAGTCGCTAGCATCAGCATTAGCGCCACGCCCACCATTCGCGACGACCATCCTATAGCCTTTAGAGTCAACCGAGAGACCCTCCACATGTAACCCATGCAGAATACCAGAGTGACGCCCCATCGCCCAGTGCTCTTTCTCCTACCTGTACCGCGAAATTCTTGATTCCTGCATCTGTCCCGTCATCAACTTGTCATCAAAGGGTAGAAATCTTGCCTAATTTTGAAGCAGACTCACACAACTGCGGCTGAAATTCTCACAATGGAAATTAGAGGGCTATTAAACCGGAGCGGAAGGGATGTCGCAGTGCCAGCCTGACTCTCAAACTCAAATTACTGATGCGAGGGCGATCGCACAAAACCGCAGCCAGAATAACGGCGTGAACCAGTGCTAAAGAATTCCCCATCCCACACAACATTACTTTCGCTTGCCCACGGGCGACCTCTGCACAGACCCACACGCCATCACACGACTGATTCAGTGGAGTAAGGGAATGGGCGAGAGAGATGGGTTAGGACGGTAGATTAGCGACCACGCAACACCTGCCTCATCATTCGCTGAGACGCCACTGCCGAAATGGCATGTGCAATACCAGTCGCCATCTATAAAGTGTGATTGGATTAAGCCATGCCAAAGGGATCGCCAGATCCTGCTAAATCCCGGTTAGGATACCCCTGTGAAAGACAACTGCGGAGAAAGATATGACTCAGAGCCTGCTGGAACAGCTTCGTGAAATGACCATTGTGGTCGCAGACACCGGAGACTTTCAATCCATCAAAGAATTTAAGCCTCACGACGCCACCACCAACCCATCGCTGATCACCACGGCGGCGCAAATGCCTGAGTATCAGGAAATTGTGGATGATACGCTGCTGAAAGCGAAGGAAGAGTTGGGAGCCGATGCATCGCAGCAATCGATTGCGACCTTGGCGTTTGATCGACTGGCCGTTGCCTTTGGCATCAAAATCCTCCAAATCATTCCCGGACGGGTTTCGACTGAAGTCGATGCGCGCTTGTCCTATGACACAGAAGCTACGTTAGAAAAAGCTCGGTATTTGATTTCTGAATACGAAACCGCTGGAGTCTCGCGCGATCGCATCCTAATCAAAATTGCCTCTACCTGGGAGGGCATCAAAGCTGCCGAGATTCTAGAGAAGGAAGGGATTCACTGCAACCTGACCCTGCTGTTTGGGCTACACCAGGCGATCGCCTGTGCAGAAGCTGGAGTCACCCTGATCTCGCCCTTTGTGGGTCGCATCCTCGACTGGTATAAAGCCGACACCGGCAAAGACTACGCCCCCCATGAAGATCCAGGCGTGCTCTCGGTGACCACCATCTACAACTACTACAAAAAGTTTGGCTATCCCACCGAGGTGATGGGAGCTAGCTTCCGCAGCATTGGCGAGATTACGGAGCTGGCTGGCTGCGACCTGCTGACCATTTCACCCAAGCTACTGGCACAACTTCACAGTTCCCAGGCTGATCTGCCCCGCAAGCTGGATGCGTCTAAGGCGGCCAGTTACGACATTGAGAAGATCTCGATCGACAAAGCCACCTTCGACCGAATGCACGCCGAAGACAAAATGGCGTTTGACAAGCTCGACGAAGGCATCAAAGGCTTTACCAAAGCGCTCGAAGCATTGGAAGGACTGCTCGCCGATCGCCTGTCTCGATTGGATGGAGAAAGCGCCATCGCCCATGCTGCTGAGGATGTGTTCAAGGCCTATGACCTAGACGGCGACGGCTTCATCACCCGCGAAGAGTGGATGGGCGCAGATAGCGTCTTTGATGCCTTAGACGCCAACCACGATGGCAAAATCACTCCCCAGGAAATGGTGGCCGGACTCGGTGCGGCCTTTCTCACCAAAGCATAGATCTTTGTAGATCCTTAAAGCATAGATCTTTGCAGCCTGCCTGTCTCCTGTAGAAATGAGGGCAGGCTGGGGGCCTTGTTAAGGCGCTACATCAGCTTGGGGAGAACCCTTGTGACAGGAAAGGCGATCGCCCCGTTGAGGGCGATCGCCTTTCGCAGTTGTATAGCAGTAGATGGACAAACCTAAACTAGACTTATGAAACGCCACTGAACTCACGACTAGATTTACGGCTAGGCGAAACGCTCAGTGGGCCATGAGACGAATGTCACTGAATTAAGCTGAAGGACAACCTTCGCAAATCGTCAACAGCCTTGATCTGCCGTAGGGTGGGCAGTGCCCACCAGCCTTACTTCAGAGCTATTCGGCCATGAGACGCTTAGGGGCTGTCATTAATTAGCCGCTAATGGCGCAGAAATCAACGGTCACAGCCCCTAGCCTGTTTTTTGAATCGGGCGTGGTAACGCTCATAGCATAAGACTTTTGGTCGGAATTGATGACACGCCCTAGGGCAAGTCGAGGCTACGACTTATTAAAGAAGCCCTGCACTTGCCGAAGTGCTGCCTGTGCAATGTTATACCCTGCCCAGCTTGCCGCCAAGATTACAGGTAACAGAACCACAACGATACGCCAGTCCATCTCAGATCCTCCCTAAAGATTTATAAAAACCTCTCATATTTATACATTATGGTCTCTTGCTTCGCTTGACGCAATTTAGTTACAGTTTTTTGCGATCGCCCGATCCAATTGTTTCTATATGCATCTGAGCGATCGCCTAATCACTATTGCAACGCAGCCGCTTTGTAACATTTATGAGAAAAGAGCCGATATTAAGCAATATCATGCTGCGACTCATCCCCCAATAGTACTTAGCAAACCGCCTTGCTAAACCGCCCCGTCGCTAAAATCCATCAAGAATGAGCGGCCCCTGCGCCCCCTATGAGCACTCCGTCTCAGCAGCGGATTCAGCCCCGACTGCAGAGAACCCCAACTCTGTGCCCGTGCCTGCATGCACCCGCGCAAGCTGCGCATAGCGCTTGGCATGCTCAATCAACTCTTCCGCTTCATCTAAAGAGAGCGATCGCACCACTTTGCCGGGAACGCCCAGAACGAGCGATCGCGCTGGCACATCTTTAGTCACCACCGCTCCAGCGCCAACGATGCTGCCTGCACCCACCCGCACGCCATCGAGCACAATCGCCCCGATGCCAATTAAACAGCCCCGCTCTATATAAGCACTGTGAATCACAGCCCGATGCCCCACCGTCACATAGGGCTCCAGCACGGTGGGTTGACCCGGATCGCCATGGAGCACTGCGCCATCCTGCACATTGCAGCATTCCCCCAGCACAATCTGCTCCACATCGCCCCGCACCACAGCGCCGTACCATACGCTGACCTCTGAAGCCACCGCTACCCGCCCAATCACTGTTGACGTGGGGGCCACAAACGCAGCTTGTGAAACATCGGCAGGGGCGATCGCCCTATTGAGCATCATCAGCGAAACCTCTATGAATCATGCGGGGTTGAGCTGTTAAACCTTGAAGATATTAAACTAAACACTATTGACCAGAGTATCTCGCTGCATCCCTCTTTCGCTGCATTTATCAGGCATTCATGGGCATTCAGTCAGGAGAAACCTGGGCGGTGACAACACCAGCCTTCCTGCCGCGGCTCAGACGAGGTTTTACTTAACGGATTCTGCTAAAGGCTGCATCTAAGGGACAACACCAGCCTTCCTGCCGCGGCTCAGACGAGAGCAGACACTTGCCGTGCCGGACAAGGCCATAGGCATTGCGGGCTTAGGGAGTATAATGAAGCCACTGTGTCCAGATTTTGGAGCTTACGCGGTAGCGATCGCATGATGAATCTAGTTCAACAGTATCCGATTTTCGGACCAGAGATTCAGTGCCCTCACTGCCGTCAGACCATCCCGGCATTGACATTGACCGATACCTATCTCTGTCCCCGGCATGGAGCCTTTGAGGCCAACCCGGACACCAGTGAGTTGGTGCATTTGCAGTCAGGTCGCCACTGGCGACGTTGGAACAGCGAGTGGTACCGTCAGCACACTCATCCTGATGGCATCCGGTTTGAAATTCATGAAGCGCTTGATCGCCTCTATACCCAAGGCTATCGCGCCACTCGCGTGATCATTGCGCGCCGCTATCAAGAATTAATTAGTACCTATTTAGAACGCAGCACACCCTGGCGCGGTCAAGCTGAATCCTCTGCTAAGCCTCGCCTGTATGGGCTGCCGGTAGAATTTAGTCCCGACCCAACCGATGAACCCTGTTGGGATGTGATCAACTTTGACCTAGAGAAAGAGCCGGGCGCACCCGTGCGGTATCCCTATTTCCGACTGTTTGAGTAGACGGGTTGTCTCAAGAGTCACACTCACGCCTCTGATTCATGCATCACGCTTCGATTCGCACCGCTGACATTTTTCGGGCGATCGCCTTTTATGAACTGCTTGGGTTTACCGTTTGTGAGCGGTTTACCACGGGTTCTACGCTGGCCTGCTGGATGGAGGGGCTAAATGGACGGATTGAGCTGTTGCAGATACCGCAGCCTCATCCGGCAGCAGATGCCTTTGGTGATGAGCACTACACCGGGTATTACCATCTATCGTTTGATTTGACTGAGGTGACTGAGGACTTGCCGCTATGGCTCACAGGGTTAAGGGATGAATTCTTTAACGCTAGCCAGACCTCAGACCAGGTGCAGCCGCTCACCGTGTTGCTAGAACCAGCGCAGCAAATTATTGGCGATCGCGTCTACGAAGTCGCCTTTTTGGCCGATAGTGACGGGTTGCCGCTAGAGTTTATTCGAGTGATGGCAACCCTCAATCGTGAGGGAACCGAATCAAACGATTAGCTGCATTGCTGAGAAAGAGCAGTTGGACAATTGTTAGGAGGCTACGTCAATCATTGTCCAACGTTCCCAAGAGACCCTATGGAGTGCGTACCGACAGCAACAGATCCTGAAGCTGATTGAGGAGTGGGAAACCTTCGATGATTCGATAACGCCACCTAAGACAGCTCTCCCACTGGTTAGGCCATACCCACGACAGCTACCATCAGCTAATCATGGATCAGTAGCGAATGCGAGGGTCAATCCAGGCGTTAACGATGTCGATGATAATAGAGGCGATCGCCACAATCACTCCAAAGAACACCATAATTCCCTGCACGACAGGGTAGTCGCGGAACTCGATCGCCTGATAAAGCCGATTCGCTAACCCCGGCCAGTTAAACGTCACTTCTGTCAGCACGGCCCCCCCCAGCAGCGACGCCACCGTCAGCCCAAACACAGTGACAACGGGGATCAGCGCATTCTTCAGCGCATGGGCCATGACAATCCGGCGCTCTCCAATGCCTCGCGCCCGCGCCGCCTCTACATAGTCCGAGCGCAGGGTTTGCTTCAGATTAATCCGCACAATGCGCTCAAAAATACCGCTGAGCAAAATTCCCAGCGTCATGCTGGGCAGCACCAAGTAGTAAGCACTGGTCAAAAAGGCACTGAAATTACCCGTCAGCACGCTATCCACCAAATAAAGCCCGGTAGGCCCGTCGGGCGGTAGCGTGGCGATGGGAAATCGGTTGCCAATCGGGAACCAGCGCAACTGCACCGCAAACAGCAGCTGCAGCAGCATCCCAAACCAATAGGTGGGCAACGCATAGGTGATGATGCCAAAGAGCCGGCCCCCCGCATCTAGCGGCGAGTTGGGGCGCGAGGCGGCAACTGAGCCGATGAGAATCCCCACGCTTAGAGCCACCGTCATGGCAATCACCGTCAACTCCACCGTGGCAGGAAAATGTTGCCAAATGATGCGCCATACCGACTGACCCTGAGCTGTCAGCGAAGTGCCCAAGTCAAGCCGCAGCAGCGACCCTAAATAGGTCAGGTATTGAATCGGCAACGGGGCATTGAGCCCTAGCCGCTCCCGCATGGCTTCCTTCGCTGATTCGGGGGCCCGTGCCCCCAGCACCGCATCGACTGGGTCTCCCGGCGTGGCTCGCATCAGCAAGAACACCACCGTCACAATCGTCAACAGCACCAGCGGCAGCAGCATGAGCCGTGCCAGCACATAATATTGCAAAGAGCGAGAACGGGACATGGGTACCTACTTGCGAATCTGCCACAGCAGCAATTGCTGCGTTGGCTCGATGTCAATATCCTCCACACTGCCTTGGGCAAAGATATAGTCTTTGTTTTGCCACAGGGGGATGTAGGGCACATCTTCGGCCAGCATGTCTTGCAGCTCTTCAAAGATAGCGGCGCGGTCTTCGGGGTCGCGATCAGCGCGCTGTTCACGAATCAAATCGTTGGCTTTTTCGCTGTAGTAGAACGAGCCGTTTCCCTGGCTGGCCCCACTTTCACAGAGGGTTTCGGGCGAGCCCTGGTCGCAACTGAGGAATGGCTGCACAAAATTGTCGGGGTCGAAGAAATCGGGATACCAGTTGAGCAGCACGGCATTGTATAGCCCATTGTCCACGCCTTGAGATAGGGTGGCGCGCTCGGCACTGTTGACAGTCACTGTAACGAGCCCCGGCAACCCCGATTCAATGGATTCCTTCATGGTATTGGCGACGATGCCGCGCACGGTAGACGCAGACGGATACCAGATCTCGAAGTTGAGCGGGTTGGATTCTGAATAGCCTGCGGCGGTGAGAAAGTCGCGGGCTTTGTCGAAGTCGCCATCGCCGTAGGCCTCTTCAAACACGGGCTTAGAGACATCGAAACCGGTGGGGATCATGGTGTAGAGCGGTGCGGCTTGCTCTTGGAAGACCCGCTCATTAATGAGATTACGGTCGATCATGGCGGCGATCGCCTTCCGCACATTGAGATCGCTGGTGGGCTCAATGCGCTGATTGAGCGACATGTAATTGACAACGTTCGTGCCCGCCTCAATCACGTTCCAACCGCCTGACTCAGCATCGCGTTCTAGCCCAGCAATTTGATCGGGCTCTAGGGTTTGGTAGGCTACATCGAGGCCGCCCGTGCGGAAGGTGTTGTAAAGGTTTGCGGCACTGGCATACAGCTGAATATCTACCCCGTCATTGGCAGGGGGGTCGCCCCAGTAGTCGGGGTTAACATCTAGCCGCACGGCATCGGGTGTGAGCGAGGCCAGCTTATAGGGGCCGCTGCCCACAAATGTATCGGGATTGAACTGGCCTTCACCAATTTCATAGGCCTCGGGGGAAATGGGCGTGACGCCCCAAAAGGTGAGGATGGCAGGGAACGCCGCGAAGGGATACTTCAACGTGAGGGTAAGCTCATAGTCACCGCTGGCCTCAACGGTCTCGATCAAATCGCCCAAGAGATAGGCAGGGCCGCCGCCGTTTTGAATGAAACGGTCGATGGAGAACTTCATCACCTCAGCGTTGAAGGGGGTGCCGTCGTGTAGAGCGACGCCGTCTCGAAGGGGAATGGTGTAGAGCAGCCCGTCGTCGCTAACGGTGGGCAGGGCGGTGGCCAATTGGGGTTCTAGATCCGTGGTGCCGGGGGCATAGGTATAGAGGCGATCGCCCAAGTTATGCAGCAAGATCCCGGTAAAGATGGTGTAGGCATCTGCTGGGTCAAGGGTGTCAACCTTTTGGGTCGTGCCCATCGTGACCCGCCCTCCGGCTGTGCCCGAGACCTCGCCCGCGGGATCAACCTCAGGCGCATCTCCTGACAGGGTTGTTTGCGGTGCGCCGCAGCCCACCACGAGGGCAGCACACAGCCCCATCACTGCCGAAAACCGCCAAAACCCGCGCCACTGCCGAGATGAAAACCCTAACCACGCCATAGGTCAACCTTGGGGGAGATAAAACGTTAGCACTCATGTATACCGCATAAGATAGCAGAACTCAATCCGTAACCTGTTCTTGCGACAGCACTACTAGGGTGAGCACAGCACACACGAGCAAAATCCCCAAGGAGGCCGCAGCGGCATCGGCAAAGGACGCATCATTCGTCGCGAACCAAATTTGGGCGGCTAGGGTGCGAAAGCCAATGGGGGAGAGCATCATGGTGGCGGGCAGTTCTTTCATGGCGGTGAGAAAGATCAGCACGAAGCCGCTGATCAGACCGGGGTTGATCAGCGGCAGGGTGATTTGGCGCAGCGTTTGCCAGGGCGATCGCCCCAAACTGCGGGCCGATTCTTCGAGCGATGGGCGCACCTGCAAGAGCGAACTGCGGAGGGTGCCCACCGACTGCGGCAAAAACAGCACCAAATAGGCAAACACCAGCATGGGCATGGTTTGGTAAATAACAGGCAGGTAGCGCGCTCCAAAAAAGACTAACGCTAGCGCCACCACCACCCCCGGCAGGCCAAACCCAATGTAGGAGCCACGTTCGATCAGCGTGGTGAGGCGTCCGGGAAAGCGAACGGAGAGGATGGCAATGGGGAGCGCAAACACCGTCGCAACAGCGGCGGCGAGTCCCGAGGCCCATGCTGAATTCAGCGCTAGGGGTACCACATTCGTCAGCGCAGACCAGATGCGGGGCGATCGCCCCAGCCATACAAAAATTACCCCTAAGGGCAGCACCACACAGAGCAGCGTCACCAGGGTGCAGAACGCCAGCGCGACCCCACGCCAGCGACCCAAGGGAATGAGGCGGCGATCGCCCCTAGGCTCTCGGCTGCTGTAGTAAGCTGCGCGGCTGCGCGCCCGATACTCCAGCCAAAGAATTGCCAGCACCAGCGCTACTAACATGAGCGACAGCAACGCTGCCACGCTGCGGTCAAAGCTGCCGCGATATTGAGTAAAAATCGCCTGGGTAAAGGAATTAAACCGCATCAGCGACGGCGTCCCAAAATCTTGCAGCGCGTAAAGCGCCACCAAGAGCGACCCCGCTACGATCGACGGCTTGAGCTGCGGCAGCGTGACCCGAAAAAACACCGACCAGGGATTGTGCCCTAAACTCTGCGCCGCTTCTTCGACCGACGGGCTGAGGCCCTGCAATCCGGCGCGCACGCTAAGCAACAAATATGGGTAGGAAAATAGCGTAATCGCCGCGACGCAGCCCGGTAGCCCATAAATAGACGGCAGGCGATCGACCCCCAGCGGTGCTAACCATGATTGCAGTAAACTGCCTCGTGGCCCCACGGTGGCAATTAAGGCAAAGCTGCCTACATAGGTAGGCACCGACAGCGGCAGCGCCGTGACCACTGCCCAAGACCGTCGCCACGGCAGGTCAGTGCAAACGGTTAAAAAGGCCAGCGGCACGGCAATCAAATTGGCAAACAGCGTCACCAGCCCTGCCATCAGCAGACTGTTCAGCAGAATTTGAGCGGTGCGCGGCTGCGAAAAAATCGTCCACAATCGCTGCGGCTCAATGCTGAGCGTCCGCAAGACGAGGTAGATCAGCGGCAGGGCAAGGGCGATCGCCGTCATGCTGCCCATCACCACTAAAAACAAGGGTGGAGACAGAGGCGATCGCCCCTGTCTCCACCGGTTTTGCAGCGCCTTCCAAACAGGAGTGGTCATAGCATTCTGGCGCAAGTATCGCGTCTGTTACGTCAGCGAGGGGTGGCGCGGCACTGAGCGCCACCCCTCAGGCAGCAGATGGGGTGAGATCTGAATGATCCCGTCTGAATGATCCCGAATGATCCCTATAGTAAACCCGCCTGTTGCAGCAGTTCTAGCGTGCCTTCCAGATCTTCTAAGCTGCTTAGGTCTAGATCCGGTGCTTGAATTTGCTCTAGCGGCACCTGATCGGCGGGGGCTGGTGCGCCACTCACTAGGGCATACTCGTTGGTTTCTTGGGTGAAGTAGGTTTGAGCTTCGGAAGAGAGCAGGTATTCAACCAGGGCGATCGCCGCTTCTTCTTGGTCGGTGCTGTCGATGATGGCCACGCCCGCCACATTGATCATCGCGCCAGCATCGTCCGCAAAGTAGTGATGCGCCACAGGGAAGTTGGGGTCTTCGGCCTTAAACCGACCTAAGTAGTAGTTGTTAACGAGGCCCACTTCGACTTCGCCCCGGCCCAGCGCTTCCACAATGCCCGTGTTGTTGTTGAATACCTGGGTGTCATTGGCTTTCATCGCTTCGAGCCATTCCAGCGTGCGTTCGTCGCCTTCGGTCACGCGCAGCGCTGTCACAAATGCCTGAAACGACCCGTTGGTCGGAGCCCAGCCCACGCGCCCCTGCCACTCATCTTCCGTCAGTTCCCAAATAGAGTCAGGCAGCTCGGCAGCATCCACATCATTGGTGTTGTAATCCAGCACGCGGGCTCGACCCGAAATGCCAATCCACTGACCTTCGGGCGATCGCAGCCGTTCATCCACCTGACTTAGCAATTCTTCGGGAATGGCCCGGGTGCGCCCTTCTTTTTGCAGTGCGCCCAGCGCGCCCGCATCTTGCCCAAAAAACACATCGGCAGGGGTATTGTCTCCTTCTTCTAGAATCGCAGCGGCGAGTTCAGCCGTGTCGCCATAGCGTACCTCGACGGAGATGCCAGTGCTTTCTTCAAACTGCTCAAGCAGAGAGCCAATCAGCTCCTCATTTCGCCCGGAATAAATGGTGAGTTCAGCGCCTTCTCCTGCTGCCCCAGCAGCGGAATCAGCGGCGGAATCGGCAGCGGAATCGGCAGCGGGGTCGACCGATGCAGGCCCACCACAGGCGATCGCCAACGTCCCAGCGAGCACAGCAGCACCAAAATACGATAAAAGCGATCGACGCTTCATGACAAAACTCCTGAGTGTTATTAGCAGAAAATAGTTATAAGAACAAGCCATTGCTCTGAGAGATACGCCATCGATTGAGCAAGCCATGCCCCAATCTGATCGACATAGTAGGATCTAAGCTGCCATAGCCGTAGAAACCGTGCACAACTCAGAGCACAAACCATCTCAACAGGATGTAGGTTTGGATTTTCCTATTGAAAGTCTTTCTCAATATACGACATGAGTGTAACTGTGCATCATGAATTTTTGCATTCTGAATTCGGCATGGAGTTCTGCAAGGTTTTCTGCAAGATTTAGGGTCTTAGGCTCAAGCCGACTAACGGAAAGGACGAAGTCTCAAATCCTGCTCTTAACCGTTAACCCCCTAGTGCACCCTCGCATCCCCAACTCCCAATCCGTACCCTGTTGAACAGATTTTGAGCCGATTAGTCCCATAATGATGGGGTTGTGGTTTATCGAGATCAGTGATTATGGGTCGTGCTGATAAGGTCGTTTTGGCCTATTCCGGTGGGGTAGACACCTCTGTTTGCATCCCCTACCTCAAGGAAGAATGGGGCGTAAAAGAGGTCATTACGCTGGCGGCAGATTTAGGGCAGGGAGAAGAACTTGGCCCCATTAAAGAGAAGGCACTAACCTCAGGCGCGTCGGTCTCGCTGGTGGCCGATGCCAAGGCTCAGTTCATCCGCGACTATGCGTTTCCCTCGATTCAGGCCAATGCGCTCTATGAAAATCGCTATCCCCTATCAACCGCGCTGGCTCGTCCGCTGATTGCAAAGCTGCTGGTAGATGCAGCGGCAGAGTATGGGGCGGATGCGGTCGCCCACGGCTGCACCGGAAAAGGGAATGATCAGGTGCGGTTTGATGTGTCGATTGCGGCGCTCAACCCCAGTCTTAAGGTGCTGGCTCCGGCGAGAGAGTGGGGCATGAGCCGCGAACAAACCATTGCCTATGGCGAAAAGTTTGGGATTCCATCGCCGGTGAAAAAGTCGTCGCCCTACAGCATTGACCGCAACTTGCTGGGCCGCAGCATTGAGGCGGGGCCATTGGAAGATCCTTGGACGGAGCCGCTGGAAGAAATCTACGCCATGACGCGGGCGATCGCCGACACGCCCGATGAACCCGACTATGTGGAAATCGACTTTGTTAAGGGGATTCCCGTCAGCCTCAATGGCACAGCGCTCGATCCCCTGGCGTTGGTAGATGCGTTGAACGACATGGTGGGCAAGCATGGCGTCGGTCGCATTGACATGGTTGAAAACCGCCTCGTGGGCATTAAATCGCGAGAAATCTACGAGGCTCCGGCGCTGCTAGTGCTGATTCAAGCCCACCGCGATCTCGAAAGCCTCACGCTCACTGCTGATGTGTCTCACTACAAACGGGGCATCGAAGAAACCTACTCCCAAATGATTTATAACGGCCTCTGGTATAGCCCGCTCAAGGGCGCGCTGGATGCGTTTATTGCACAAACTCAGGAGCAGGTGTCGGGCACGGTGCGGGTGAAGCTGTTTAAGGGCACGGCATCCATGGTGGGCCGCAAATCCGAAAACTCGCTCTATACGCCAGATCTGGCGACCTATGGGGAAGATGACGTCTTTGACCACAAGGCTGCCGAGGGCTTTATCTATGTGTGGGGGTTGCCTACGCGCGTGTGGTCAGAGAAAATTCGCGGTTAGGCCTTGGCGATCGCGGCAGATAGGGCTCGCGTTGTCGGGTATCATACCCGGCGACTCCTGCACAAGGCCCGCTGCCGCGCGCTACCGTAAAGTTATTGGCACCATGTATTTGACTTGAGCGTAGTTGGGTTGAGCTTGAGTTCGAAGAGGTTATGGGGAGAGGTTACGAGAGAGGTTACGGGGAGAGGCCGCTCGGAGACGTTGCGCGGGGACAACCCATGCAGCCACGCTCCCACACATTAGGGACTCGCAGGTACACTATTGACCGGCAGATCCCTTAGGGACGCTGCCTGGAGAGCGCCAGTTTGACTGGGTTTGAGATGCTTTTTTAAATTGCTTTGGGATTGATCGTAATCCTATGCGTTGGTGATTGGAGGGACTTGATGACGATGCTAGATGCTTATCGCAGCCACGTAGACGACCGGGCCAAGCTAGGCATTCCGCCGCTGCCGCTGGATGCAGAGCAAACGTCTGCCCTGTGCGACTTGCTGCAAGCGCCCCCGGCGGGAGAAGAGACGTTTTTGCTGCACCTGTTGCGCGATCGCATTCCCCCCGGGGTCGATCAGGCGGCCTATGTAAAAGCTGGGTTTTTGACGGCGATCGCCCAGCGCACCCTCTCTAGTCCACTCATTACGCCTGTAGACGCGGTGGAACTGCTGGGCACGATGATGGGGGGCTATAACGTGCATGCGCTGATCGATCTGCTCAAGTCTGAAGATGCCGAGCTGGCGGCTACTGCCACAACGGCCCTCAGTAAAACCCTCTTGGTGTATGACGCCTATCACGATATTGATGAACTGGCGAACGACGGCAACGCCTATGCCAAACAGGTGATGGACTCGTGGGCCAACGCAGACTGGTTTACCCAGCGCCCTGAGCTGGCCGAGGCGATTACGGTGACGGTGTTCAAAGTCCCTGGCGAAACCAACACGGATGACCTGTCTCCGGCACCCCACGCTACAACGCGACCCGATATTCCGCTGCATGCGGTGGTCATGCTCGAAAGCCGAATGGAGGATCCCGTTGGGGCGATCGCCCAGCTCAAAGAGAAGGGGCATCCCGTTGCCTATGTGGGCGATGTCGTGGGCACCGGCTCCTCGCGCAAATCCGCCACCAACTCTGTGCTCTGGCATATGGGGGATGACATTCCGTGCGTGCCCAACAAGCGCACGGGCGGGTTCTGCCTGGGTAGAAAAATTGCGCCGATCTTTTTCAACACGTTAGAAGACTCCGGCGCGCTGCCCATTGAGTGCGATGTGACTCGCATGAACACTGGGGACGTGATCACCATTTATCCCTACAAGGGCGAAATCACCAACGAGGTCGGTGAGGTCATTTCTACCTTTAGCCTCAAGCCCGACACGATTTTGGACGAGGTGCGCGCGGGGGGGCGCGTTCCCCTGTTAATTGGCCGCACCCTAACGGATAAGGTGCGGGCTGCGATGGGTCTTGACCCCAGCCCCGTGTTCACTCGCCCCAGCCTGCCGGTCGACAGCGGCAAAGGCTTCACCCTAGCGCAAAAAATGGTAGGCAAGGCCTGCGGGCTGCCCGGTGTGCGTCCCGGCACCTATTGTGAACCCATGATGACCACAGTGGGCTCTCAAGACACCACTGGCCCCATGACCCGCGATGAGTTGACGGAACTGGCCTGTCTGGGCTTTGGGGCAGATCTGGTGATGCAGAGCTTCTGCCACACCGCCGCCTACCCCAAGCCAGTGGATATCAAAACCCATCACGACCTGCCGGATTTCATCAACCAGCGTGGCGGCGTATCGCTGCGCCCCGGCGATGGCATCATTCACTCGTGGCTAAACCGAATGCTGCTGCCGGATACTGTCGGCACAGGTGGCGACTCTCACACCCGCTTTCCTTTGGGCATCTCGTTCCCGGCGGGCTCGGGGCTAGTGGCGTTTGCGGCTGCCCTGGGCGTGATGCCGCTGGATATGCCGGAATCGGTGCTGGTGCGGTTTAAGGGCAAGCTCCAGCCGGGTGTGACCTTGCGAGATATTGTGAATGCGATTCCCTATGTGGCGATTCAGCAAGGCAAGCTGACAGTCTCTAAGGAGAATAAGCAAAATATCTACTCAGGCAAGATTATTGAAATGGAGGGCTTGCCCGACCTGAAGCTAGAGCAAGCCTTTGAGCTGACGGATGCAACGGCGGAGCGATCGGCAGCGGGCTGCACCATTAAGCTCAGTATTGATACCGTGGCGGAATACCTGCGTTCGAATGTAGCGCTGCTGACCAACATGGTGGCGCGGGGCTATGGCGATGCCCGCACGATTCTGCGGCGCGTGGCCAAGATGGAGGAGTGGTTAGCCAATCCTTCTCTGATGGAAGCCGATGCCGATGCAGACTATGCCGATGTGATTGAGGTGGATCTGGCCCAAATCACCGAGCCGCTGGTCGCAGCACCCAACGACCCCGACAATATTAAGCTGATGTCGGAATGTGCAGGCGATCCGGTGCATGAGGTGTTCATTGGCTCGTGTATGACCAATATTGGCCACTACCGCGCTGCAGCCAAGGTGATGGAAGGCGCGGGCGAAGCAAAAGCCCGCCTTTGGATTTGCCCGCCCACGCGGATGGATGAAAAAATGCTGCGGGAAGAAGGCTACTACAGCACATTTGCGGCGGCTGGTGCCCGGCTAGAGATGCCCGGTTGCTCGCTGTGCATGGGCAACCAGGCTCGGGTGGGCGATGGCACGACGGTGTTTTCAACCTCCACACGCAACTTCAATAACCGCATGGGCAAGGGGGCGCAGGTTTATCTGGGCTCTGCCGAACTGGCGGCGGTCTGTGCGCTGCTGGGCAAAATCCCCACGGTGGACGAGTACTTGACAGTGATGGCCGATCGCATTGATCCGTTTGGGGCAGAGCTATATCGCTATCTCAACTTTGACCAAATTGTTGGCTTTGAAGATGAGGGTCGGGTGATTGCCCTAGAAGATATGCCTAAGATTGAAGACATTCTAGGCATGCCGACAGCAGGAGCGCGATAAAGCGTGGGCCGTACTTTAGTGGAGGATAGGCAGTGCTTGCCCTCCACTAAACTATTGCTGCTGGTAGGACTCTTGGAAATCAAGTAGATACCACTACAGCCTGTTTGACTGAAGACGCTGCCGTGATGTCGTGTGCTTAACGCGTGAGCACCGACATAAACTTGCCCTCAGAAAATGGTGCAGGAATAATCGGCGTAAACTGCGCTCGATCCGTCGCCACCTTTTTCACATACAACTCATTCATCGCGTGGATCACCTGATCTGGCGACCCCACAATCCAGATCTGTAAACGGCTGTTGCCCTGGTGCGATCGCACCAGCGCCTTAATCTCAGAACTCATGGGTTTTTACCTCGCTAATGCGTGTTGTAGAGGAAACGCGCCTAGGGCGTGGTTGACCCAACCACTTGTCAGCATTAGCGAGGCGCTTGATAATCATCAAAGCCTGGCTCCTGCCATGCTCAGGAGTCAGGTCAGCTGGTTAGTGAGTGTTGGTAGCACTCCTAATCAGCGCCCAAAACCCCAAGTGCGCGTTAGAGATGTCACCGGAATCGAATTCCGGTATCGCAAAGAATAAACCAATCGCCCAAAGAAAACAAGAGTTTTCACTACAAAATGTAGAGG
>JAESGQ010000106.1_pt1 | contig 71414 bp, 68 predicted proteins | sample 9266251 | NCBI WGS metagenome assembly JAESGQ01 (sample SAMN17056778, study PRJNA650883) | algae metagenome | isolation source: Kaiparowitsia implicata GSE-PSE-MK54-09C and co-occurring heterotrophs from... | place: USA: Kaiparowits Plateau, Grand Staircase Escalante National Monument, UT ... | reverse complement strand
ATCGCTTCATTGCAAACTGGATGTGAGCAGTTGACGCACAAAATGAATGGGTTCATCTGCCCACTGGTACGTCGGTTGAACTTACAATTGATCTTTTCATCTGCTTAGAGTGATAGAAGAGGGATATCCTCGAAATGGAGTGAAAACGACTGTCAATGATCCCTCTGGATCGATCTCATAGGTCAAATAGCTGGCATGAATACTTGCATATCCGCCACCTTTTTTCTTGAAAATAAGCTTTTGTTGATTTCTTTTACCTGTGACACCAATAGAGACAAACCCAAAGTCCTTATTAGATGAAGCATCCCGTCGATGTTGTGGGGTATAACAGAAAGTCATGGTTTGATAAGGATTGATACCATAAATTTCTTCTACCTCTCGTAAGGATTCTCTGAGTAGAATTTCTAGCCGAGGAAAGAAGTAGTTTTGAAGTGTACTGAGTTTAGTGGATACATCAGGAATCTTGAAAACATCCCGGTCTCTAGCCTCAAATTCCAACTTATTAAAGTCATTCTTTTCCATTACGAACTTTGCTCTAGCTCATGATTTAAATTGTCAACTTAACCCTGTCGTAACTGGGAGCGTATGAACTCATTGGGGCTTAAGACTGTGCCCCACAACATGCTGTATGCAATCCCCAATGAAGGCTATGTCATTAGAGGGGAAAACTCTGCTTAATATACCCATACGGCAGATTAGATAGAAATCTGGCAGCCTAATATACCTGTGGGGGTGATTGGGTAGAAAAATTCAGGATAACCACTCTTTTGGATGGATGAGGCGGGGTGGCGTCACAAAATGTAAAGGGGAACACTTGTTTTCTTTGAGCAGTTGGTTTATTCTTTGCGATACCGGAATTCGATTCCGGTGACATCTCTAACGCGCACTTGGGGTTTTGGGCGCTGATTAGGAGTGTTACCAGCACTCACTAACCAGCTGACCTGACTCCTGGCGGTAGCAGGAGCCAGGCTTTGATGATTATCAAGCGCCTCGCTAATGCTGACAAGTGGTTGGGTCAACCACGCCCTAGGCGCGTTTCTTCGATACATCTCATTAGCGAGGCAAAACCCCATGAGTTCAGAGATTAAGGCCCTGGTGCGATCGCACCAGGGCGAGAGCAACGCGCAAATTTGGATCATCGGCACACGCGACCAGGTGATCCATTTAATGAACGAGCTATATGTGAAAAAAGTGGCGACGGATCGAGCGCAGTTTACGCCGATTACCCCTGCGCCGTTTATGGATGGGCAGTATATGACGGTGCTGGTGCGATCGCACTGAACCGCTCAATAGAAAAAGCCGGGATGTGGGCGCGGTGGGCGTCCCATCCCGACTTGTGGCATGGATGAGGGGTCTAGCGGGGCTGGATGTTGAGATCCCAGTTGTAGTTGATATAGCTGACGGAGTAGTCGCCCTGTTGCAGATAGGTGCGATCGCCCTCAGTTGCATATTGGCTAATAAAGTTGAGCGTGGCCCGCTGCTTTTCGTTGCCTGCAAATCCTTCACCTTCGGCCACGGCGTAGTCCGCAATCCAGTCTTCGCCAAACCAGTCAAAGATTTGCGAAATCATCACGCGGTTCGCTTCTCGGTCGATCTGCAGCCCTTCGGGACTATCGACCCAGCGCTGCACCTGCTCCTCTAACTGAGCGTCTAGCTGCTCGCCCGTATAGGGTTCAGTGCGAAGGACGGGGCAGCTAATGGCAGAGCAGTTTAGCGCGGCGTGAATGCGCGGCTCGTTGTAGTTTGGGCGGAGGGTTTGGTGCTCAATGTTGTCGAGGGTTTTGAGCTGACCCGCCACCCGAAACTGTCGTCCCCGCCACACACCCGGAATATCGCGAATACTGGATTTGATGGGTTGCTGGTCAATAATCGACTCCAGAGTGAAAGCATTATAGGCGTTGGTCAAAAACGCGATTTGTTCCGCCTCGCTCCAAGCGTCAAACTGGCTGCTCGACACCTCGCCCAAGGTCGCGTTAAACGCCTTGAGCCGCTCGGCGTTGACTTGCAGGCCGGGATAGTTCACCATGCCTTCGTCATCCACAAAGGTGCTGAGCAGATCGGCATAGTCGCTGTAGTCGAACGGGGTAGCTTGAGCCACAGAATCCGTGTCAGTAGCGGCTTCGGGAGTATTGCCTGCGGTAGAGGAGGGACTTGGCAAGGTGGCGCATCCTGCGAGGGCTGCCAGCAGTGAGGTGCAAATGAGTGCAGATTTGAGGGTAAGCATGAGTCTAGGTGGCAGAGATAATGATCCACTTCTCTACTCAACCTTGGCAACCTGAGAATTGGCTGAGTCTGGCTTAAGCTTTGGATGAACAACCAGCATCCACAGGCTTCCTAAGACTAGTGGTGCCCACAGCACCCACCGTTCTGTGGGCGTGAGCACCCAGTCGGGGTTGCCCATCGCCATGCGATGGGGCAGGGCGTAATAGATAAAGGCCGATAGGCTTACCCATCGGATGCCCCAGTGGCGGGTCGCCACGCTAAAGGGAATCAGCCAGGTGAAATACCAGGCATGAACGATGGGCGACAGCAGCAGCAGCAGCACGAAAAACCCTTGCCCGAAGGAGAGCAGACGATGCGATCGCCCCATCAGCACCAGCGACCCCAGCAGCAGCGGCAGCCCATAGGGCCAGTTGGCTGCGCGTGAGATATCCGACACTTGTGCGAGCAGGTAGGGCACCAACTCCGCACTGCGCCCATGAGACACAAAGGTAGAGCTGGTGGGAATCAGCGGGCACTCGTTGCCGGTGCAGAAGGGCAGCGCCAGCAGAACCAGGGGCAAACTGCCGAGCGCTAGCACTGCGATCGCCCGTCGGCCCTGCTGCAACCCCTGTGGACACTGCCAGCGGCCCTTTCCCCGCAGCGATCGCCATGCTACAAACCCCAGCAGCGGCAGCGACACCCACTTCACCGCTATGCTCAGGCCTAGCAGCAGCGCGGTGCCGAGCGATCGCTCCGTTTGCCCTCCACTTGCTGCGGGTGGCGCATCAAACCATAGCCATGCGCCCACCAGCGGCAGCAAAAACCAGCTATCGTAGTGCCCACCCCCGGCAAAGGCGTAGATGACCAGCGGATTCCAGGCATAGAGGAGCGTGGCGCGAGGGCCATAGCGCTGGCGCAGCAGCCCGCAAATTATCAGATCCGCAAGGACAAAGGCCAGCTTAAACAACAGCACGGAGGGGGCGATCGCCGCCAGCAGCCGAAAGCCGCTCTGGGCCAGCGGTGGATAAATGGCCGACACACCACTGTGGTTAATTAAGCCCCACCAGGCGGTTCGGTACGGTTCTAGCTCTGCCGCATTGGGTGCCAGGTGATAGGGGCTGAATCCCAGCGTTTGGATGTAGCCCTCCCAGATATAGCGCCAGATGTCGCTGCCCGGCTGCATCGGCAGCAGCAGCACCCGCGCCAGCAGCGCCACCCCCCAAAACCATAGGCTAGAGAGCGATCGCACACCCCAGCTCAGTCCAAACCCCACGCTCATCAGGCTAGTACCCACCCAAAAGCGCGGCACCATACCCGGTTCGCTAAAGGTGCCATGGGGTGCAGCCCAGGCACAGCCCAGCAGCAGCAGCAGCGCACTCAGCCCCAGCAGGGGCGATGCGGTGGCGATCGCTCCCCGCATCAGCCGTTGCCCATACAGCCCCGCCAAGGTGCTAAGAATAACCACGCCCGCTTGCACGCTGCCCAAGATCGTGCCCGAAATCTTGGATTTTCCGCCCTGCCGAGGCCGATAATGCACCGGCAGTTCACAAATCCGCAGCCCCGCTTCTACGGCGCGCACTTGCATTTCTACCGTCCAGCCAAAGCCGCGATCGCGCAGGTGCAGCGAGTCTAGCGCCTGCCGCCGAATTAGACGACAGGGGCCTAAATCGTGATACCGATGCCCCCAGCCCCAGCCGATCAGCACCCCCGCCAGCCCGTTGCCAAACTGCTGCGCTGGGGTCAGCGCAGCACGTCCGGCCAGGATAGCCCGGCGATCGCCCAAAATTAAGTCATAGTCTGCTCGCGCTGCCAGCAGCTCTGGCAGGTGCGCTAAGTCATCGCTGCCATCACCATCACAAAACAAAATCCATTCAATGTCGGGGGGCAGATCGTGCAAGCCCCGCCAGCAGGCGCGTCCATAGCCGGGCAGCGGCTCGGCAATCACCTCCGCCCCAGCAGCACGGGCGATCGCCCCACTTCCATCCCCGCTACCGTTGTCAATGACCCGAATGCGAGATAGTCCCTGATGCTGCAAGGTCTGGATAACGGCGGTGATGGTGTCTGCCTCATCGCGAACAGGAATCAGCACCAAAATTCGGTCTAGTTCACCCATGCTTGCCGATCTGTTCACCCTATTCAAGATTGTTGCTAGCAATCTTTAGAATACAGGCATCAAAATTTGAAATCTGAGAACTCGCTGAGTTTTCTGAGCGCGCCCCACGCAACGTCAGTTTGGCAAATGCACAAACCCCTGCTGACCGTATCGTGGTCAGCAGGGGTTGGCGTTGTTTCACATCTCACTGGATATGCGATCGCCATGAGCCAGATTTTTGCCACCTCACGCCTCACCCTCCGCCGCCTTGAGGCTGAAGATCTAGACCTGTTTTACGACATTGTGACTGATGCCTTTGTGCGGCGCTACTTGTTTGACGACGCTATTTTGTCTCGGATTCAGGTGGCTGCTATGTTGGCGGAAAGCCAGAAGCTTCATGAAAAAGGCGTTGGCCTCTGGCTGATTGAGGCCAACGCATCACTCGAGGGTAATCACGAGGAAGATCACAAGGTCATCGGACTCGTAGGGCTATGGTACTTTTTTGATGAACCCCAGCCACAACTGGTCTATGCGTTGCTGCCTGCTGCTACTCATCAGGGCTACATGACGGAGGCCGCAGTTGCCCTGATGGACTATTGCTTTAACAATTTGGGTTATCGTTATCTCACGGTCAATTGTGATGCACCGAACTTGGCCTCTCAGCGAGTGGCGCTGCGGTTGGGCATGGTGAAAACCGAGCAGCGGATGGTCGAGGGCAAGTCCATCCTGGTCTTCCGGCGAGATGCCCCTAGCTCCACCGGCGACGGCTCCACATCACCGATCCCAGGCCACTGCTAAAGGCCACGCCGCCGATCGCCATCTGCTTCATCCACCAGTGGGGCGCATTAAAGGGAGCTTGGCTAATCAACCATTCATCAATGCCGTCATTGCTGACGGGCACGGTCAAGATATCGCCGTGGTCGCCCCTGCCGATGTAAATTGTCCATTCGCCTTCTAAGGTTGGATCAGGCTCAAAGGCAAAAAAGCCATTCTCGTCGGTGCTGGTTTCCAGCCAGGGCTGCTCTGCATCAGTGGGGGCAAATACCTGAACTGCAACAGGTTCAATCAATTCTTCGTCGTTGGTGAACACTGTTGTAATTTCTAGAATTTGCTCATTCATCTGGAAGTCGGCCCACATGCTGTGTGCCCATGCTTTTGCCGGAAACAGGGCTAGGCTGACGATGAGTGTCAGGGTGACGAGTAGGGTTTTCATAGTTACCTCACGATTGAGTAGTTAGGAGCGGTTAGACAAGATGTAGTGGATGAGATGGAGTGGACGGGATTTAGGCGATCGCCCGCGCAGTGAGCATGGCACCGACGGCCATCACCACGACGGCACTGGCTACGGGCAGGTAGCGTAAGGCGGGGCGGGGCGGCATCTGGTCGAACCATCGACGAGAATACACCACGCTGATGCCCACGCCCACTAATACGAGCGTTAGCCCCAGACTAAACGCAGCCACGAGCGCTAAACCATACGCGGTGCGGTGAAGGGCGATCGCCGTGAGCAGCAGCACCAGCGCCGAAGGGCAGGGCACCAGTCCCCCAGCAATGCCTAATGCCAGCAGGCTTTGGGGTGCATGGGTGTGAGTGTGTGAATGAGACGGTGCGTGTGGATGCGCGTGCTCATGGGCATGGCTGTGATCATGAGTGTGGCTGTGATCGTTAGTGTGAACGTGATCATGACTATGATCATGACTATGAGCCTGATCAGACTCGTGATTATGATCGTGATCAGGAGCCTGATCCAATGACTGGAGATGGCGCGAAAGCAGCCAGGTGCCGACGCTCAGCACCATCAGTCCACTCACCATGCTCAAGATGGGATAGACGCGCTCGGCCCAGCCTAGTTGTGCGGCCAGCAGGGCGATCGCCCCCAGCAAAAACACCGCTAGCGTATGGGTTACGGTGGTGGTAAGTCCCAGCACGACGGCATGCCAGGGGGTTTGCCGCTCGCCCATGAGGTAGGCGGCGGCCAGGGTTTTGCCATGCCCCGGGGTCAGAGCGTGCCCAGCGCCCAACACCAGCGCGAGTCCCAGCCCCCCCGCCATCAGGCCGGGCGTGAGAGACTGATTGGATTGCAGCAGATGCACCAAATCGGGGTTGGCATGACCCGGATGGGCGATCGCCCCCTGTGGCTGCATCATCCAAATTAGGCTCGTCAGCCCAGCTGTTGTTCCCGCAGCAACAAAACTGTTCTTCATAGAAAACACCAGATAGCACTCGTAGAAACCAGAGCGCAGAGGTCAAGCTGGGATCACCAGCTAACGAAGTGTATGTGCAATCGCGAATATATTCAACGACCTTTTTGTATCCTGCAAGTTCCAACCGCTATCCGGGAAACGGCGGCGCTGAAACAGCGCTGTTGAACTCATCACTGTTGACTCATATGGATACAAGTAGGGGAGCGATCGCCCTCGGCCTCCCTTTAGGATGGAGTTAGCCAAACACAGGGCCATGTCCAGATACAGGGCGATACACAAGGAGGATGGGATGATCAGCGTGAATCAGCCGTTGCGAACGCAGGTGGTGCAGTGGTTGCAGCAGCAGGTGCCAGCCTCGCGCCTCAGCCACATTCTTAGAGTAGAAGAAATGGCAACCCAGCTTGCCCTGCAACATGGGCTAGATGCAGCGCGCGCTGCCCAAGCTGGAATCATGCATGACTTGGCGAAAAACTTTAAGCCTCAGCAGTTGATAGACCTAGCGCGATCGCACGACCTCTTCATCGATCCGGTGATGGCGCACAATCCCCATTTGCTGCATGCCGATGTCAGCGCAATCGTGGCCCAACAGGAGTTTGGCGTCACCGATCAAGAGATTTTAGGGGCGATCGCCCACCACACCTTGGGGTTTCCTGGCATGAGTCCCCTAAGTTGCGTCGTCTTCCTGGCTGATTCTCTAGAGCCTGGGCGTGGCGACACTGACGAGCTAAACCACTTGCGACAGGTGAGCACTGAGAATCTGTCTACTGCTGTCTGGATGAACTGTGACTATACGCTCCGCTATCTGCTTGAAAACCGTCGCGTCATCCATCCCCGCGTGGTTGAAACCCGCAACTGGTTTTTGAGATTGGGAAATTGAGCAGGCGCTGGGGACGAGAGGTCAGGGGCGTCTAGCACAGCGTTTCCTTGACGCTCGGTTTATTCACTCCGTAGGACTAACCCCACATGCTTGATCAGAGGGGGCGTTAATAGTACGTTTGTTTGAAGTATGTTGCAATTCTCACCCTCTTCTCTCGGTTACAGGTATCGGTTACAGGTATCGGTTGCGGGTGTTGGTTGCAGGTGCTCCCCTGTGGATGGCATCGCCCATATACCCTTGCACTCTATGCACAATCCACCTCTACCCCTTGCCCCCTATGACTCTTATCCGCTGCGCCTGGGCCAAAGATGAACCGCTAGAGTTGGCCTACCACGATCACGAATGGGGGGTGCCTCAGCACGACGATCAGCGACTGTTTGAGTTTTTAATTCTGGAAGGTGCCCAGGCGGGATTGAGCTGGTCTACTATCCTCAAAAAACGGGAGGGCTATCGTGAGGCGTTTGATGGGTTTGATGTGGAGCGGGTTGCTCGCTATGACGATGACAAAATTGTGACGCTGCTGACCAATCCTGGTATTGTGCGAAATCGGCTCAAGGTGCAGGCGGCTGTGCTGAATGCGCAGGCTGTGCTTGAAATTCGCCGCGAATGGAGCAGTCTGGATGTGTATCTGTGGCAGTTTGTGAAGGGTCAACCGATCATCAACGCTTGGCCAACGTTGGCAGACCTGCCTGCAGAAACGGCAGAGTCGCGCGCGATGAGCCGCGATTTAAAGCAGCGGGGCTGCAAGTTTGTGGGGCCAACCATCTGCTACGCGCTGATGCAGGCCTGTGGGTTGGTGAATGACCATACGGTGGATTGTTTTCGCTATGCGGCTTTGGGGGGCAGGGTTGCCCACTAGGCTGGCGTGCGGATGCGGGATGGGGTGACTAGAATCCAAGCCTTCAGAATCTTTCAGAATTTGATCAGTTTCCTAAAGGGTGGGCACTGCCCACCCTACATCGGCTATAACCGCTGGGCCAAAGCTGGTATCTTCTTTCTAGAAATCTCCTTAGCTTTAGGCGGGTTCAGGGAAGTGGATCTGCATTAGTCTTTGAATTTAAGACGGGGCCTCAAGATGGGGCTTCAAGATGGGGCTTCAAGATGGGGCGATCGCATCTCTGCCAAGGCTGCCGCGACTAAGCGAGGATGATATCCCAAGGCGCGGGCGCGATCGCTCGTGAGTGACACATCAGACGGACGCGCTGCCGCCATGGGCACATCTGCCTGAGAGCAAGGGTGTAGTTGCTCCGGCGGTAGCGACAATACCTGCGCCATAATCACCCCAAAGTCGTAGCGAGACAGCCGCTCCCGTCCGCCAAGATGCAGAAGTCCGGTGGTGGCAGACTCTAGCGCTAGCAGCAGCCCCGCGGCCCCATCTTGCCCACTCACAGGGGTGCGAAACTCATCCACAAATAGCCGCAGTGGCTCGCCTCGGTGCAGGGTGCGCAGAAACTGCTGCAAAAAATTAGGTTCAGCGGGCGATCGCCCATACATCAGCGGCATTCGGCACACCGTCGCGTGAGGATGCCGCACCAGAACCCGACGCTCTGCCTCTGCCTTATGCTCGCCATAGCGGTTTACCGGAGCGACCCAATCCTGCTCGCCATACGGCGCGTGCTTACCGTCAAACACCATATCGCTCGACGTAAACACAAAGGGGATATGGACTTCTGCACACAGCGTTGCCAGATATTCTGTCGCGACGACGTTAACCCTGTGGGATAGGTCTGGGTCTGTTTCGCAGAGATTGGGCTTTGAGAGCGCTGCCAGATGCATCACCGCATCTGGCTTAACGGATTCCATGGCATCTTGCAAGGCTGCTGCATCGGTGAGGTCGAGATGAAACGCAGTCGTCTGACTGACCTGCACCGAATGCGCCCCATAGGTGCCGACCACCTGCTAGGTGTCCCGAGTCAGGTGAGCTAGGTTCCATCCCAGCAACCCACTCATGCCCGTAATCAGCAGTGTTTTGCCTGGCATCGCTGGGGCTGACATCACTGACGCTGGAACTGTCATGTCTGGAGCTGGCGTGTCTGGGACTGCTTTGCCAAACTCTGTCTTGCCAGACGCTGTTTTGTTCGGCGTAGATGGGTTGAGAGAAGAATTCGTCACGGGGTAGACGTGGGCTGTTTTTCTGCAGCCTCTGCCAGTTGCTCAATGGTCATGTCTTCATACTTCTCAAACGGTTGATGAATCCAGGGATTATCTGCCAAATAATCAACAAAATAGTCTGGCTTGACGATGGAACAGGCTTTGTACCAGAGCACCGCTGTCCGCACTTCATCCACATAAAAGCCGTACTTCTGCATCAGCCACGGCGTGGCGCGATCTAGCGTTACGCCAGAATCGACCAAATCATCCACCAACAGCACGTGGCTGCCTAAATTCAACGTTGTTTTTGACAAGTCTTGAGAAAACACGATTGAGCCTCGGGTGCGATTTCCGCTACCGCCATAGGACGCGGTTGACAGCACCGCCAGCGGAACATCAAAAATGCGGGCGAGCACATCGCCCACTCGCAACCCTCCCTTGGCAAGGCATACAATTTGGTTAAATTCCCATTGTGATTGATAAATCTTGACGGCAAGGGCTTCAATCGTCTGATGGTAGTCATCCCAGGACACATATAAATCTGACATAGCTGGCATTTTTCTGGGGACGCGAGGGGTAGATGAGTAGATACAGTGATGAGTTCAGGCTCGATGCGGTTTATACGCGTTGAGTGGGGATCTCCCCATCCGCGCACAGAAGGATGGAGAGCTTTGCACTCTGCATTTTTGCATTCCGCACTATGGCATGGGTGCCAGGATCTGTTCGTTCAAGGTGACGCGATAATGCTGTCTTATCCGTAATTAGATGATGAAAATGATACAACTGTAGAACTCATTTCTGTAGAGCCAAAATTTTCGCAGGCCTGCAGACGCATGATCAGACCTGATGCAATTAGATAGTTTGGTTCAGTGACTACGCCAAACTATCCAAAGCTCTCAGATCGCCGCATGTAGGGCGTCAGCGCTGACCCATTGCATTAAACGCACCATTATTTTTACGGCTTGTGGGCAATTATGGCTTCCAATTCTGCAACACCTTCTAGCATCACCTCGAATAAGCTCAGTCTTTCAACCAAGCTGGCGTTTGGCGCAGGAGATTTGGGCACGGCAGTGACTGCAAACATCATGGTGGTGTTTTTGCTGATCTTTTTCACCAATGTGGCAGGGATTGATCCGGGCTTAGCGGGCAGTATTTTGCTGATTGGCAAAATCTGGGATGCGTTTAACGATCCCATGATTGGGCTATTGAGCGATCGCACCAAGCACAAATTAGGGCGTCGGCTGCCGTGGATGATTTGGGCGGCGGTGCCGTTTGGCATTACCTTCTTTTTGCAGTGGATTGTGCCTCGCTTTAGCGATAACCCCAGCGTCAACCAATGGAGCCTGTTTTGGTACTACGTTGTAGTGGGGATTATGTTTCAGGTGTGCTACACCATGGTGAATCTGCCCTACACCGCCCTCACGCCTGAACTCACCCGAGATTACGACGAACGCACAAGCCTCAACAGCTTTCGGTTTGCTTTTTCCATTGGCGGCAGCATTCTCTCGCTGGCGCTAGCGCTGGTCATCTTCTCGGTGGTGCCGGGTGATCCCCTTCAGCAGTACTTGTGGATTGGAGGAATCTGCGCGGTGGTGGGGGTGCTGCCGGTGTACTGGTGTGTGCTGGGGGTGCGGCGGCGGGTGATGCAATTGGAGAGCGATCGCCTCTCTGTACCTGTGGTGCCCTCTCTCCCTTACTTACAACAGCTCAAAATTGTCTTCTCTAATCGGCCCTTTCTATTTGTCATTGGCATCTATCTTTGCTCTTGGCTGGCCGTGCAAAACACCGTCTCGGTCATTCCTTATTTCGTTAAAAACTGGATGGGGCTAACCGACCAAGACTTTACCTTGACTGTTATTGCGGTGCAGGTGACGGGGCTAGTGATGCTGTTTGTCTGGAGCCGCGTTTGCGCCCGCATCGGCAAAAAAGCCGTCTACTGCATGGGCATGAGCCTTTGGATCATTGCCCAGATTGGGCTATTTATGGTGCAGCCAGGGCAGATCGGGTTTATGTATGCCATGGCGGTGCTTGCGGGTTTTGGCGTCTCGACCGCTTATCTCATTCCGTGGTCAATGATCCCTGATGTAATTGAACTGGATGAATTGGAAACAGGGCAGCGGCGAGAAGGTGTGTTTTATGGCTTTATGGTGCTGCTGCAAAAAGTAGCGCTGGCGCTGGGGCTGTTTTTGGTGGGGCAGGCGCTGGAGATATCGGGATTTTTGAAAACCACGGCAGGCCAGCCTGCACCTGTACAACCTGATTCGGCTCTGTTTATGATTCGGCTTATGGTGGGGCCAGTGCCTGCTGTGGTGCTGATCATTGGGGTGATTCTGGCCTATTTTTATCCCATTACTCGGGAAAAACATGCTGAGATTTTGCTTCGCCTAGAGGCCCGAGCAGAGGCGGCGCAGCAGTCTAATGATTAGGGCCAGCCAACTTAGGGTGATACACAACCTATTGGTCGCTCCTATGGAAACGCATGCAGCACGCACGCAATGAAAAACGGAGTGAAATTATGTTACACACAATCTCACTCCGCAAGGGCTGACGCACGTGATGCGGCGGCCTAGTCGTTTCGGATAATCTGGAGAGGTTTAGCTTCCCCAAAAATTGTCTAACTGCGGAAGTCTCATCCGTTTTGGGTCTGTTGATCCTATTATTTTGAGCCTAAATCTAGGCGGATGCCATAACGCCATCACGATTCATCGTAGGCTTCTAAATCTAGTAGGTAGTAGTAAGGTTCTGCGAGTTCTGGCCGCTGAAAGGCGATCGCCCGCAGCAGGTGCCAGTCCTGCAAGCTATCGAATGCAGTGGCATATTCATCACGTTCCAGCCGATCTGCCAACTGTTCCACATCTTGTAGCGACATTTTGGCAATGTCTTGTTCTGAAAAGCATAGTGTCTGCATATCGTTGCCCTCCCCTTGGCAAACTACGGCTGATAACTGGTGAGCGATTGATTGCAATTTAAGCCCTCAATTCACACTACCCATCAAAGCATTTGTGATTATCCCTTGATTGCACCCTAAATTGAGGCATCGTTCATTCTATCAGCTTAGAACTTGCAGGTTCAAGTCCCTCCTTTCCATCCTAAAGGGTATTCTCACTGGAATAGCCTAATTTCTCTGTAAAGTTTTGCATAATGTCAAGTACCTGGGGCGTAATTTCGTGCCTCATTGTGAGCTCGTGGTAGCTCACTGGCAGCCCTAATTGGGTGAGGGTTGCTCGACAGGCGTGCGCTGCCGCCAGCGGCACTACCGAATCTTGCAGCCCATGCACTAGCAAGACTGGGCGCTGTGTCAGTTCGAGGGTGGGTTCGTCAGAGGGCGGATGAAGATAGCCGCTGAGCACCATCAACCCAGCCAGCGGCAGGGAGAGTCCCACGTCTAATGTCATGGCTCCGCCCTGGGAGAATCCTGCCAGGATAGTGTGGGTTAGCGGCACGCCTGTTTGGGTCGGCAGCTTGTGCAGCCAGTCGCGCAGCTGGGTGCGGCTCTGGTGGAGTTGAGCCTGAATTGCGGGGTCAGGCGGCTGCCCAAATTGATAGGTGGCAGGCAGGTCATACCAGGCGCGCCCCTGTGCAGAATAGTCATGGAGAAAGGGGGCATTGGGGCAGAGCAATTGGGTGTCGGGCAGGTGCAAAAAGGGTGACAGGGCTGCGACATCTTGGGCGTTGGCACCCCAGCCATGCAGCATGACCAGAAGGGTTTGGGGCGATCGCCCCGAACTGGGCGGAATAGAGATTGCAGTAAGGGACAAACTGGTGCCTCGCTCGTTTAGACGCTACTTATTTTAGGGGAGCAACTGTCTTAACTGCCGGTCTTCGCTCAGGTCTACCCTAATTTTTGAGTTGCGGGTGGGGTGGACGGGCTGAAGGCAGACGATGCGGTTAACGGGTGTTGAGCCAGTTGCCAAAATTCTAAGGTTTCTGAAGGTTTTGATGCGTGGCTTTGCCGTATTCTAGGGTGGCATTGAGGGAACCGCGAAAAGGAAAGACTATGGCACGTTTGGCACTATTCAGCGTTTCCGATAAGAGTGGATTGGTGGAGTTTGCCCGCACGCTGGTCGATGAGTTTGAGTTTGAGTTTGTCAGCAGCGGCGGTACGGCACAAGCCCTCAAACAAGCGGGCATTCCAGTTATGAAGGTCGCAGACTATACGGGATCGCCCGAAATTTTGGGTGGCCGTGTTAAAACGCTGCATCCCAAAGTTCATGGGGGCATTTTAGCCCGGCGAGATGTGCCTCAGGATGTGAGCGATTTAGAGGACAGTCAAATTCGACCGATTGATTTGGTTGTTGTTAACCTCTATCCGTTTGAGCAAACGATCGCGATGCCGGGTGCCACCCTGCCAGAGGCTGTCGAACAAATCGATATTGGCGGCCCGGCGATGTTGCGCGCTGCCGCCAAAAATTTTGCCCATGTCACGGTGCTGTGCAATCCGGTGATGTATGACGATTACTTGGCGGAGTTGCGAATGAGCGGGGGTGATGTGTCGCTGCCGTTTCGGCAAGCCGCAGCGTTGCAGGGGTTTCAGCATACGGCTGCCTATGATCGGGCGATCGCCGCTTACCTGGCTGACCCATCTGCTGCGAGCACTGATTCCATTGCCATGCCTGCTACTGTTTCCCTGACAGGCACGCAGATCCAAACGCTGCGCTATGGCGAAAATCCCCATCAGCTTGCGGCTTGGTACCAAACGGGGGCAGCGGCGACGGGGTGGACGGGGGCGACGAAGCTGCAAGGCAAAGACCTGAGCTACAACAATTTGGTGGATTTGGAAGCCGCTCGGCGGATCATTGCAGAATTTGAGGCTGAACCTGCAGCGGTGGTGGTCAAGCACACCAATCCTTGCGGGGTGGCGTTGGGCGATCGCCTGGCAACAGCGTATCAGCGTGCGTTTGATGCCGATTCAACATCGGCGTTTGGCGGCATTGTGGCGCTAAACCGCCCGATTGATGCAGAGACGGCTACAGCGCTGACCCAAACCTTTTTGGAATGTGTGGTTGCGCCTGACTGTGAGCCAGAGGCTGCCGCCATTCTTCAGGCTAAGTCGAAGGTGCGGGTGCTGGTGCTGCCGACGATGCGGTCAGGAGAGCCCCACACTGTAAAGGCGATCGCTGGGGGGCTATTGATGCAGACGGCAGATGATGAGGTGATTGACCCTATGACCTGGACGGTGCCGACCCAAACGCAGCCCACTGCGGATCAGCTAGCGGAGTTAGCTTTTGCCTGGAGGGTGTGCAAGCATGTTAAATCCAACGCGATTGTTGTCACGGGCGATCGCACCACCTTGGGCATTGGGGCGGGGCAGATGAACCGAGTCGGGTCAGTTAACCTGGCTCTGGCGCAGGCAGGCGACGCGGCTCAGGGGGCAATTTTGGCTAGCGATGGCTTCTTCCCTTTTGATGATTCTGTGCGGCAGGCGGCAGCAGCGGGGATTGCGGCGATCGCCCAGCCTGGCGGTAGCCTCCGCGACCAAGATTCAATTGACGCAGCAAACGAACTAGGATTGGCTATGATCTTCACGGGCATGCGTCACTTTTTGCACTGATACCCGTTTTCATTCGATTGGAGCTATTGGTGGTAGTCGGGGCTTGCTGCTGTGGACGGCAGCAGGCCCTATAACAGCAGGCTCCATTAGACCTGCTGTTATTAGAGGATTAATTAGAAGACGACTGGAATCAATGGCAGGAGCGATCGCCTTGATCGAATCTCCTTCGCATTGCCCAATTGCACACACGGCACATCTCTAAAAGGTTAACTTCATGGCATCAGATGCACCCCAAGCGGGGCTTCCCGCAGAGGTCTCCCTCACAGTTCTGCTCGAAGGTGGGCTACAGCATACCTTTACGGTTCAGCCCAACAATCCCTTGCTGCAGCAGCTTTATGAGACTGTCATCAGTCGCACTGAAGAGCGCAGTCAGCGCATTTTCCAGATTCCTGTCAAAGACGGCAAGGCAATTTTGTGTTTTCCGAGCGATCGCCTGGTTGGGCTCATTACCGAGCCACCGCTGATTGTGCAACCCCAGCAAAATCAAGCCACCGTCACCACCGGAGGGATTGATCCCCTCGCGCCCGGCGCTTAAGCCTAAGCGGCTCTGAGTCTGGGTGAAACAGCATCGATAGTGCAGCAAAGCGTAGGAGAAACGCCTCGCCGCGTGACTCTCTTCACGCTTTGCCACCCCGGGCTCAACCCCTCCCGCTGGCTGAGACTTTATGCTAACTTTTATGAAGTTGCAGATTGTCCTATGGATCCTGAGAGGCGCTATGAGTTTTGAGATTCCCGAATCCGTTAAGGTATGGAGTCAGTTTTTCCACCCTGTACTGATGTGGGTGTTGTTTGGCATTACGCTTTATGCGCTTTACCTTGGCATTCAGATTCGTCGCGTGCGCTCTGCCGAGGGAGATCTCAAAAAAGAACTGATCAAAGGGCGATTCAACGTCCGCCATCACCAAATGGGATCTATTTTGCTGGCGACGATGGTGCTTGGCACTTTGGGCGGTATGGCGGTGACTTACATCAATAATGGCAAGCTGTTTTTTGGGTCACACTTGCTTGCGGGGTTGGGGATGACAGGGTTGATTGCGACGTCTGCGTCTCTGACCCCATATATGCAGAAAGGCAACACCTGGGCTCGCTATGCTCACATTAGTCTAAATATTGCATTGGTTGGGCTGTTTGGCTGGCAAGCGCTAACAGGTATGCAAATTGTCCAGCGAATTGTAGACCAAATTAGGGGAATTGCTTAGCCACTAATTGATACGCAGCCTTAAAAAACCTGCTGGAGGGCACAAGTGTGCATCCTTTAGCAGGTTTTTTGGTGTTGCTGAATCCAAATGAATTCAAGCATCAATATTTTTTGTAGGGGTGCACGGCCAGCGTTTCAAGGTGGGACAGCGGGGCAACAGCCTGGGACGTTGCCCCAAAACCCTCTTAACCCGAACTGACGTTAAGGTAATGTTCTAGACCTGTGGTCAGGGTTGCTAAACTGTCTAAAGCTTAGAGCAATCAGAATTGTCATCCACATGTCTACAACACGACCATTTCCTAATAGTCCTCGGCCTCTCCGTGAGTGGGGCCTGCCAGCTTCGTAGGGCGGGGATTGTCTGGGTCGTCATCGTCATCGTCATCGTCTTCATCCTCGGGATCGCCCACCATATTCGGGCTGATCAGGGTGATGTCGAATTCGTCAGGCGGCACAGTAGAAATAGCGTCGCGCTTCAGCAAGTAGTAGACCGCGTAGACTTGGGGGCCAAACACAATTTTGTCTTCGTCTTGCAAATCGTGGGCTTGCAGCTTACGCCCGTTAATCAGCAATCCGTTAGCGCTGGGCTTGCCTTTGAGGTTGCCGTCCACAATACGGTAGTAGTAGCTGCCGTCTTCATGGGGCAACTGCACTAACGTGGCATGTCGGCGCGATACAAATTGAGATACTAAGCGAATATCGCATTTTGGGTCTCTGCCAATGGAATAAACAGGGCTGTCAAGAATGTATTCTCGGCGGCCTTTGTTGTCTTCCACGATGAGTAAATGATGGTGACGAGGTTCTGTCATTCGTCAGTTAACCCAGAATTACAAACAGGTCAGTGTAAACAGCAGTGACGAGAAACAGTCTGAGAAGGCTATGTGATCAACAGTCAGGAAAACCTTCTTCAATGCTTTGGCTGGAGGCTGCCAGTTCCGGCGTTGGCTGGGCATGGCTTGGGCGCAGACGGACTTGAAGCGCTAACTTGCGAGTGGGTGTCACAGCTTAGTGACTACGAACCTGGCACAAACAGGCATTTAGGGATTGCAAAAGACCCTTCGCTAGTTTAGCGGTTTAAGAGACCTCTGCGTCCGTATTGGGTGAATATCCGACACATGCCTAACGAGGGCGATCGCATCGATCAATTGCTTATCGCAACCGCACCACACAGAATACGCCTACACTGAGCAGATGCACCCTGAGCCACTAACCCTGGTTTACTATGCCCAAGTTGGCAGCAGTTTTACGCAATAGTAGCGAATTTGATACAACACTGACGGAACTCAATGCCATCAGCGCTCCGGCGCTGGAGGGGCTGAGCATCATGCCAAATGCTGGCAGCAGCACGCCTGCCGCGATAGGTAGGCTGACCACATTGTAGGCTAAAGCCCAGAATAGATTTTGGCGAATTTTGTTGAAGGTGGCGCGGCTCAGGCGGATGGCTTTGACCGTATCGGAGAGGCGATCGCCCATCAGCACAATATCGGAAGCATCCATCGCGGCATCAGTGCCGGAGTGCAGCGCGATGCTGGCATCGGCTTGAGCCAAGGCTGGCGCGTCGTTAATGCCATCCCCCACCATCACGACCCGGTGTCCTTGCTGCTGCAGTTGGGCGATCGCGTCGACTTTGCCTTTGGGGGTCATGCTGGCCTGCACTTGGTCAGGGGATAGCCCTAACTGCTGGGCGATCGCCGTTGCGCTGGTGGGGCGATCGCCCGTCAACACCTGCACCGTCAAGTTCATCTCTCGTAAGGCCGTCATGGTAGCAGCCGCATCGGGGCGGAGCGCATCGACGATGGCAAGCAACCCCACCAGTTCGTGATCTATAGACACATAGATGACGGTGCTGCCAGATTGGGCGATCGCCGTTGCCTGACTCTGCGTTTCTGCAGAAATGGAGACACCCTGCTGAGTCAGCCAGCCTTCGGTGCCGACGCGCACCCGCTGCCCCTGAATCAGCGCAGATACGCCCTGCCCCGCCTCGGTATGGAACTGTTGCGCGGGCAAGAGATCGAGCGATCGCAGGATAGCAGCACTGCGGATGGCTTGAGCAAGGGGATGTTGAGTTCCGCTTTCAACACTAGCGGCAAACTGCAGGAGCGCGTCGGACGAGAGGGCGGTCAGCGACTGCACCTCCATGACGGTGGGGTGTCCGCTGGTTAGGGTTCCGGTTTTATCAAACACAACCATGTCGACGCGGTGCATCGTTTCGAGCACGTCGCCACCGCGAATCAGCAAGCCTTGCTCTGCACCCAGACTAGAGCCGACCAGCAGTGCCGTGGGTGTCGCCAAACCCAGCGCACAGGGGCACGCCACAACCAGGGTGGCGATCGCCAGCTTCAAACTCAACACTAGGGGGCTCTGGAGCAGGCTCTCTGCGGCAGAGGCTGGCATTCCAGTCATGCCGTGATGATGGCTTGTGGCTGCGCTCGCATGACTGACCAAGTGAGCGGCGATGGCCTCATGCCAGAGGGGCAGGCCGATCAAGTACCAAAAGAGAAACGTGAGTAGGGCGATCGCCATCATGCCATAGGTGAAGTATCCGGCAATGGCGTCGGCAATGCCCTGGATTGGGGCTTTGCGGGTTTGCGCGGTTTCGACCAGCGCGATGATATGGGAGAGGGTCGTGTCTTGCCCGGTGCGCGTGGCTTTGAGGGCGATCGCACCGGATTGATTGAGCGTTCCTGCAGCCACGATATCGCCTGGCTGCTTCAGCACTGGAGTCGACTCGCCCGTCAGCATCGATTCATCAACAGTGGTTTGGCCATCGACCACCTCACCGTCAACCGGAATTTTTTCGCCGGGCAGCACGCGCAGCCATTCCCCAACTTTGACGCGCTCTGCCGGAATTTCCACCCCAGTCTGATCGGCAGATGGCTTGGCAATCAGCTGGGCCAGGGTCGGCTGCAGGGCGACGAGCGATTGCAGAGAGGCGATCGCTCGGCTGCGCGCCTGCTGCTCTAAGGTGCGACCTAGCAAAATGAAGCTGATTAGCATTACGGGCTCGTCAAAAAAGCACTCCCAGCCCAAACGGGGTACGAGCAGCGCTACGACGCTGGTGGCATAGGCAGTGACGGTGCCCAGCCCCACCAGCGTGTTCATATTGGGCATGCCGCGCAGCAGCCCTCGGGTGCCATCTACAATGATGCTGCGACCGGGGAACAGCAGCGTTAACGTGGCCAACGCCCCATGCACCCAGATGTTGCTCAAGCCGGGGATCACTAACCCAAATAAACTGAGGTGCCCAACGGCAGAAAAGACCAGAAGCAGGATGGCGATCGCCAGTTGCCGTTGTCGCCGCTGGGTTTCCTGTTGCTGTCGTTCTGCGAGGCTAACTCGCTTTGCGTCTGCCGCGCTGCCCTCTCCCGGAACCCAACGCGGCTGAGACGGAAAGCCAATGTCAGTCAGGGCGATCGCCAGATTTTCTGCATCGAGCGAAGCCGCCTCCATCTCTACCAGTGCAGCCTCAGTCATCAAATTCACCGTGGCAGATTTCACGCCGGGCTGCTTTAACAACTGCGTTTCTACTGCCCGCACACAGCCTGCACACTTCATGCCGCTAACGTCGAGAGTGATGGTGTCGGGAGCTTGTGACGGGGAGGATTGGTTTGACGGTGAAGATTGCGTGGCGTCGGGGCTAAGGGTCATTGAAGCGTGAGGATAAGTTGACTCAGACGAGAAGAGTTGTAGCGGATTGCAGGGTGAGGCTAGATAGAGAAGGCTTCTAAAAAAATGGGTTACTGGATTTTGTGCGAGTTTCCTAAAGCCCCAACTCCTAATTCTTACGGGTTAGCTTACCTGTCCAATAGGCATAGACCAAATAAATGCAGGCCCCGACCTGTATGGGGAGCAGTACGGTCAAGCTTTTGAGCAGAAATTGGGAGTCTAGCGTGGCATAGCTAGCACTATATAACGCGCTGATGATGATCAGGCTTAGCAAGACATAGACGCGTTTTGACCGCATTGGCAACCCTACACTGACCCAGACATCGATGAAACATCAATGAAACAAAGAGGGCGATCGCCTTGTGCCATTAGCTAGCGTCACCCACTCTATAGTTTAAAGCGTATTGGGAGTCTTGGTCTTGGGGATGCACCTAGATGCGATCGCTCACCGGCATCTCACCAGCTAAACCACCCGTTGATAGCCCCACAATGTCTTCATAAGCGGCAGCAACGGCACAGGAAGTCAAAGGAATGGTAACTAAGAGGCCTACACCCAGAAGCAGCGCTCCTAAAATGTTGATTAATACAAGCACAAGCACAAAAACGAATATTGCAAACCATTGCTTAGTAATCAGCTTGCGGCTTGTTTCCATGGCAGCCCAAAAATCAAATCGGCGCTCCACAATGAGGGGAACCGTAAATATATAGGCCACGGCTAGAAAAATCCCCGGCAAAAGTAGGAACACCATCCCAATACCTACAAAAATATTTACTAATAAGTTTGCTAAAAACAGAGGGAGGAAGTTGTTAAACCCTAAAAAGAAGTCGTTGAATGTGGGGACTTGCTGCTTCATCAGTCTAAATGTGACGTAGTACCAGCCTGCGGCAAGAGGCCCAGTAAGCACTACCGAAGCTAGGGTTCCTAAAAAGTCTAAGCGCTCAGGCAATACCCCAACAACAATAACCAAGGCAGCAAGAACTAGGGCAAACCCAATAAAGCCGCCTATATTCTTTTGGAAAAGCTCCCATCCACGGCTGAGATATTTGCCCATATCTACGGCGTAGCCCTGGTTAATCAGCGCGTCTATGTTCTGTGGTCTGGAGTACATAAGCTCATTCCTGAATACTACTCAGTAATTTTTTCCTCTACGAGCAAATCCTACTCTAGCTACGCTCTAAGAAGTCTAATTAGTAACAATCTCTCAAGTTTTGGGATGGTTCTTCGTAGCAACACTCCGAGTATTACTCCAAACAGTTGTTAATCGGCAACGGTCGGCTGCGGGTTTCAGCCCTCCACCACGCACGAGATCTCAAAAGTTGTTAGCGCTTGCCCGGAAAATGACTGGCCTGTTGGTCAGGGTTAATTGGCGTCAATAGTTGGCTGCCTTGGCTGAATGAGTGTGTGTAGAGAGGGTTGGCGAATTTACGAATTTAGCTGAGACAGTTGCGTTGGGGGTTTGAGGGTTATACACTTGGGGCGTTTTAACTGGCGCGATCGCCAGAACAGATAAAGCATAAGGGGTTCGCCGTATGACGCCAGTAGAAAAGCCATCAGACCAGCCGCAGAGGGCGATCGCCCCTAACCACAATCCCAATACCACACCACAAGAACTGTCTGTCGATTATGGGGTCTATGTCGATCAGACAGCCGCCATGATTGGGCTGGCGATCGCGCCCGCCTATCGCGATGAAGTCGTCGCGAATATGCAGCGGACAGCGGCAATTGCCCAGTTGGTGCTAGAGTTTTCTATTCCTCCAGAGATTGAAGCGGCTCCGGTGTTTGAGCCGTAGCTGATCTCGCCTATTTTAGGCCTGCCTGAACTTGCCGCAGTCCACCTCGTTCGTTCCATTTAGTTTTGCAACCCCTATGACCGTTGACTCTGTGACCCCATTGGATGCCGCCGCCGAGGCTTGGGCGATCGCCCAAGCTGTGAGCACTCAGCAAACCACAGCTCAAGCTGTGGTTGCCGCAGCCCTAGAGCGAATCAAGACGCAAGATTCTCGGCTCAATGCGTTTACTGAGGTGCTGGCAGAGCGGGCACTGGTGGATGCGGCGGCAGTGGATGGGGCGATCGCCGCCGGAGAACAGTCTGGCCCACTAGCGGGGGTGCCCTTTGCGGTTAAAAACCTATTTGATATTGACGGCGTCGTCACGCTCGCAGGCTCCAAAATCAATCGGGAAAACTCACCCGCGCGGCAAGATGCGGCAGGGGTCGCGGCCTTAAAACAGGCAGGAGCTATTTTGATAGGGGCGCTCAACATGGATGAGTATGCCTATGGCTTTGTGACAGAAAATAGCCACTATGGGGATACGCACAACCCGCATGATTTGACCCGTATGGCAGGTGGGTCGTCAGGCGGCTCAGCGGCAGCAGTCGCAGGCGGCTTGGTGCCGCTAACGCTGGGGTCAGATACGAATGGATCAATTCGAGTGCCTGCTTCGATGTGCGGCATCTTTGGGCTAAAGCCCACCTATGGGCGGCTGTCGCGAGCCGGGGCGGCGCTGTTTGCTGCCAGTTTCGATCATGTGGGGCCGTTTGCGCGCTCTGTGCGAGATATTACCCTCAGCTTCGATGCCATGCAGGGCTATGATCCTCGTGATCCGGTATGCACTCAGCGGCTGCCGGAGCCCTGCACGCCTCTATTGGCGCTGGGGAGTGAGGGGTTGCGGATTGCCGTGGCGGATGGGCACTTTGCAACGGGCGGTCAGCCGGAGGTGTTTGCCGCGGTGGAACAGGTGGCGAAGGCGTTGGGGGCTTCGCAAACGGTGACTATTCCCGAAGCGCATCGGGCCCGTGCTGCGGCCTATGTCATCACCAACAGCGAGGGCAGCAATTTGCATTTAGAAAACCTGAAGCGGCGTCCTCAAGATTTTGACCCGGCTACGCGCGATCGCTTTCTCTCGGGGGCGCTGATCCCGTCGTCTTGGTATGTGCAAGCTCAGCGGTTTCGCCGATGGTATCGCGATCAGGTGCGATCGCTGTTTGAAACTGTCGATCTCATTCTCGCACCGACATTGCCCTGCGTGGCTCCGCTCTTAGGTCAACAAACGATGGACATTGATGGAGCTAAGGTGCTAATGCGCCCAAATTTAGGACTGTACACGCAGCCTCTGTCCTTCATCGGGTTGCCGATTCTCTCGGTGCCTGTGCAACAGCCAAATGGATTGCCCGTGGGAGTGCAGCTGATTGCTGCGCCCTATCAAGAAGCGACCATCCTGCGGGCGGCGGCAGCATTGGAAGCTGCAGGAGTCGTTGGCGTTAAGCGGGAACTCTTGCGGTAATTTGGGGTCTGGCACTGTCTGGCAGAAATCTCGCTACTAGGCGGCAACTCAAGACTCGGCGAACCGTGCAGCGGCCATTTGGGACAGCAGATCGTCTGGCTTGCCGGTCTGGGCAGCAGCAAAGCGGCGAGCGATGGGCGGCAACAGCACAAAGGGGTTGCTGAACCCAGAAAAAAGCTGCAGCCCTGTTGTGCCGGGAACAGGGCCAACCAGCGGGAGAGCGTCGCCGCTGAAGGCGACGGGGCAGCAGCACCACTGACCGGGTACGTGTGCTAGACGGGGCAGATAGTGCCCTACGGTTGCCCGCAGTTTGGCTTCGCTGGTGGCTGCATCAACCGGTGGATTAAGGCTGCTGCTGGTGCGGCTAATTTGCCCGATGCGGATCTGTCCATTGTGGAACTGAACTGCCCCTATATCCAAAATTGGCTCCATTACCTCTTGGGCAGGGCTATCCCATAGAGGCGCATGGGTGGGATCAGCAGCGGTTGACTCCATTTGAAAGCGCTGAAGAACCGCAGGCATGACGAGGGTTTGAAGAGCGATGTCTTCTAAGGGCGGTGTTTCGATTAGCTCTGCCTGGGTGAAGTAAACCGGAACAGAGATGCCGACGGTTTTGAGCAGGGGACGGCTCCACCCTCCGGCTGCAATTAACACGTGGGCTGCGCTGTAGGTGTCTGTGGCGGTGGTGATGCCGGTAATGTGAGCATCCCTATCCGGTGCCGTCACTACTCCAGTCATGCAGCCTGTTTGCCAGGTGCCGCCCTGCCGTAGAAAGGCCTGACGGTAGGCGTTGACGAGAAGGGCTGGATTGACATGCCCGTGCTTAACCTGAAGGGCTGCGGCGATCGCCCCTTGATCCAGCAAGGGCTCTAGGTCTGCTGCGGCCTCGGCGCTGATGAGGTGGGGGATGTCGAGACAATCGGCGTACGCTGGGGCGATCGCCTGCGGATCTTGATCTGGGGCGATCGCCATGAGCAAGTCTAGCTCGCGAAATTCAATCGCCTGTCCCAGTTCGTCTGCCAAGGTCGGATAAAGCGCTTTGGTCTCACGGCATAGGGTTTGGTTGAGCGGCGTTTTGCCTGACCAATAGGCAATGCCCGCATAGCTACAGCGCGTGGCATTGGGGGGATCTGCTGATTGATCGAGCAGTAGGACAGAGAATCCAGCCTTGGCTAGCTCATAACTCACAGCGGTGCCTGCTAAGCCTGCGCCGACAACAATCCAATCGTAGGGGGGCATAGGGGTAAGGGTTAGAAGTTAGGTAGACGGGCAACCCATTGGGACGTTGCGGACTGGCTACACGCAACGCCGATTGTGCCGATTGCCACGATGCTGATGCTATACCAAACGCAGGCAGAGAAGGGTGCTCAGACCTACAGCGAACAGATTAAAAAATACCTTGGAGAAAATTTAAGATGCCATTCCAAAATCCCAACACTTGTTGCCACACCTCTCCAGGTCCTATTCCTAGTAGAATCTGAAGTAGAAATACGAGAATTGCAACGGTGATCGCCAAGCTCAGCGTGGCTCGCGCGACACGTACCAGCCAGCCAAAAACCAAGAAGGTGATAATTAGAGCGGCGACAAACAAAATCGGGTTCATGAGCTCAAACCGAGAGGCAACAGCAGCAACTCTACATCACGCTAGTACACGCCAATCGCTGCAATGTGCAGGTGAAATGCACCGGGTGCAAAATGGGGATTCAACGCCCCATCATACTCAAATTTGCTGAGCATCAGTTGAAAGGCGACCACATGGCTTGGATTAATAGGGCGATCGCTCACGGTGCGGGCGCGAAACACGGCCACAAAGTCACAAAACGGCATTTGAATCGTCATCCATTCATCCGCGGTGGTATCAAAGGAATAGCAGTGAGCAAGGCCATCCCACTGGGTTTCGGTGCGCACAAAAAACTTGTAGCGTTGCCCGTCACCCTTAAGCCGCAGCTCCATGCCGGTGTAGCCTGACAGGTCAAGCGGGGGCTGAATATTGCGCGATCGCACCGAGGCAAACCCACCCGAATTGGCCGTAGAGACGACCCCTCCAAAAACCCCAGTCCCATCCACCAAACGCAAGCTGCTCTCGCTAACGCCCCCCATCACCACATCATCCAACGCGCCCCACATCTCGGCAATCTCCGGGGTTGGATTTGCAAAGTCAACTAACAGAAAGGGTGAGTTGTGCATAGATTGACGATTGGGCTGAGGACGGTTGGCAAGAGCCACAGTAGGGTGAGGGCGGCTGCCCATCAGTGTTTGAAACCATTCTTGTTCGCTGAGAAAGGGCACTGCGCCAAAGAATGACAGCGTTTTGACAAAGCGTCCCGGATCCCACCAGGGGCTGCGCGGTTGAGTCATGATGTGTTGAAGGTAGGGAACCCCTTCAGCATAGCGGGAGAGATGAAGGGCGTTGGGTTTACAGCCATAACGCCGATTTGGGTTAACAGACGTGAACTTAGATCGGATTTAGACAGGCTGCTGCAACCCCAAACGGGTCGATGCCAAGTTTCCCCAAAAAACAACCATAAAACAATCACAGAACAAAACTAGAGCCCTTTTAGAGTCGCTGTTTGGATGCTTTACCTCAACTTCAGCTAGACATGACATCAGTCCGAATGCGGGAAATTGCGAATCCACCTAAAGTTGGAGCACTTCGAGAAACGAATTTGCTACGTTGGGAGGGTTTGTTTCTATTGCTATTGAGTTATGAATCGTCGATCCTTTGTGCAATGGGCGGGTTTAAGTTGGGTGATGTCTGTAGTGCTAGCGGCCTGTCGTCAATCGGCATCGAACACAGACGCAGAGACAGGCACAGACACGAGCGCAGCGCCCGGAGCCAGTGGGCTCGTGGAAGTGGGGGCAGTGTCTGAGCTAGATCAGGGCGCAATTCAGGCGGAGATAGAGGGCCGGCAGGTGATTGTGATCCGCGATCCCAACCAGCCGGATCAGCTAATTGCGCTGGATGCGGTGTGCCCCCATGCGGGCTGCGCTGTTGACTGGCAGGCTGAGTCAGAAATGTTTGTCTGCCCCTGTCACAATTCACAATTTGCGGCCTCTGGCGATGTAACGCAGGGGCCCGCGACCAGTGGCTTGGAGCCTTTGACCGCGCAAATCGAGGGTGATGCGGTGCTGGTTCAAGTCAGCTAATGGCAGAGCTAGTTCTATCGACGTAACCGTTGCTATAGTGCTGCTATGATCACTCCGTGGCTTTCTGTTGTTGGCATTGGGGAAGACGGCCTAGCTGGGCTCAGCCCTGTCGGGCGATCGCTCCTAACTCAGGCCGCCGTAGTAGTAGGAGGGACGCGACACCTTGCCATGCTGCCCTCCCACTCCACCCAAGAGCAACTGCTGTGGCAACGGCCCATTCACCAATCCATTGCAGAGATCCTGCAGCGGCGGGGGGAAGCGGTGTGCGTTCTCGCCAGCGGAGACCCGCTCTGCTACGGCATTGGTGCAACGTTGCTGCGCCATATTCCCCTGGCTGAAATGACGCTAGTGCCAGCCCTTTCCGCCTTTAGTCTGGCGTGTGCGCGCTTAGGCTGGGCCTACCCAGAGGTCGAAACCCTCAGTCTGTGCGGACGCGATCCGGCGTTGCTCAACGCGGTGCTATATCCCGGGGCTCAAATTTTGGTTCTGAGCAGCGATCGCCACACGCCAGCCCACGTCGCGCAACAGCTGACTCAGCAAGGCTACGGCAACAGCCAGCTCACTGTATTAGAGCGCATGGGTGGTGATCACGAGCAGCGATTTGACGGTAGGGCTGCCACCTGGAAGATTCCCCCCGGTGCTGACCTAAACACGCTCGCCATAGTCTGTGAGTTCGATGATGAGTTGCCAGCAAACACACTCGAATACGCCTCCTCATCTGGCTACGCAACCGGGCGATCGCGCCTTGCGGGTCTGCCCGATGACGCCTATCGCCACGACGGGCAGATCACCAAGTGCGAAGTGCGCGCCATCACCTTAGCGGCACTCGCCCCTCTGCCCGGCCAACTCCTGTGGGATGTGGGCGCAGGCTGTGGCTCTATCAGCATTGAGTGGCTGCGGAGCCATGCGCGCTGTCGGGCGATCGCCATTGAACCCCAGGGCGATCGCTGCCAGCATATCGCCTACAATGCCGCCACTCTTGGCACGCCGACCTTAGAGCTAATCCACGGCACTGCGCCCGAGGCCCTGGTAGATTTGCCGCAGCCCCACGCCATCTTCATTGGCGGCGGTCTCACCGTTCCTGGCGTTTTAGAAACCTGTTGGCGATCGCTTCTCCCAGGCGGACGCTTGGTTGCCAATGCCGTCACCCTTGAGAGCGAGCAACGACTCTTCCAAGCCCACCAAGAACTGGGGGGTACCCTCACCCGCATTGCCATTCACCGCACTGCCCCCATCGGCAAATTTCTCGGGTGGAAGGCACTGGCCCCGATCACCCAATGGGTCGTCACCCAGTCGCGCCATCCAGATGAAGCAAACCGCAAAATGTAAGATAAGCTTCTAAGCGGCTCATTCAACTCGTCTTCACTCAGCCGAGCCTCGGTTTAGTCAGATCTGAATCGGATCTGATTCAGATCTGAATGGTTGACCTCGTTTGATCTAAACGCCGTGCCGTTATCTTTACCCATTGTTCCTGGCTCCCCTCGATTCCTCCGATTTCCCATGATTGCCTCCACAGATTTAATGTGGGCATTGGTTGGTCTCATCCTGACCATCAGTGGCACGTTCTTACCCGCTTCTGTCACCAATCCACCCTGGGCATGGGCCCAGGACGGTTTGGTAACGCAATCACTGGGGGTCTCCTATCAAGTCGGAGCCGTGTTGCTGATTGCCTGCATTGGCGGCAAAAATGCTGCCACCATGTCACAAGTGGCCTATTTACTATTGGGGCTACTCTGGTTCAACATTTTTTCTCAAGGCGGTGGGGTGGGCTATGTGCAACGGCCTGAGTTTGGCTATTTGCTAGGGTTTGTGCCAGCGGCTTGGGTGTGTGGTGCGCTGGCGTTTCGAGTGCGGCTTAAGCTAGAAGCGCTGGCATTTAGCGGACTGTGTGGCCTGCTGATGATTCATAGCGTGGGATTGCTGTATCTGGCGATCGCCCACGCGCTCAACTGGCTCCACACTCCCACCCCACCGCTGTGGTCTCTAATTCGCACCTATTCTCTCGGCATGCTGCCTGGACAGATGGTGATTCTCTGTGCAGTGACAGTGGTGGCGTATGTCATGCGCTATCTCATGTTTTACTAAGGAGTGCAGGCGCACCCAGCCAGCGACATTACCTCCCGTTCACCAAAACCTATGCGGATTAGAAACCTCTCCTTCTGGGTTGTGGCCTTGATTGGCCTGCTGGCCGATCAAATCACCAAACAGCTCGTGGTCAGAAACTTTGAGCTGTTAGAAAGCCTGCCGCTCTGGCCCGGGGTGTTCCATTTGACCTACATCACCAATTCGGGCGCAGCCTTCAGCCTCTTTAGCAACGGAGCTGAGTGGCTGCGGTGGCTCTCGTTAGCCGTGAGTCTGGGGCTCATGGCCTTGGGGGTGTTCACGCGCTTCTCCCGCTGGGAGCAGGTCGGCTATGGCTTCATCCTAGCGGGCGCGTTGGGCAATGGCATCGACCGCTTTCAAGCAGGAGAAGTCGTCGACTTTTTGGATTTCCGCTTAATCAATTTTCCTATTTTTAATTTTGCAGACGTGTTCATTAATGTGGGAATTATTTCCCTGCTAATTGCCACCCTCGTCAGCCCCAGAATCGAGAATGGTAATGGACGAAACAATTAGTCTGTTGATTCGCACTTCATGTCATAATTGGTTACAACAATTCTCATCTTGATTCCCCTCATTATTTTGCTCTCATTTATCATTGGATACCTCAAGCAATGAGTACTGAAGCCATCGATCCAAAGACATTAGATCGATACGAATGTGCGGGCTGCGGCTATATGTATGAGCCTGCTAAGGGTGACAACACCAGTGAAATTGCAGGGGGGACAGCGTTTGACGATCTGCCTCAAGACTGGCGCTGTCCCGTCTGTGGAGCGCGCAAACCTCGGTTTAGCAATGTGGGGCCCGTCGGCAACCCGTCTGGGTTCAAGGAAAATTTGGGCTATGGCTTGGGGGTGAATACCCTCACGCCAGGGCAAAAAAATATTCTAATTTTTGGGGCTCTCGCTCTAGGTGTTTTGTTTTTTCTCAGCCTGTATGGGCTACAGTGACGGTTTCCTAAATTTAAACTTGGTTTAGAGTGGGGCGATCGCCCCGCTCCTCATACTTGCTCAATCATTCTATTTCTCTGCGGTTAACCCATCCTTCTCGACTGAATGCCCATGCACACACGTTTTCAATTTCTTAAACCCCTCATCATCGGTTTGGTTGCGATTGTCTTAGCCAGTGGATGTACCAAAGCCTTTCTGGGAAACACCAGCAGTCACCCCTGGGAAGTGGTGTCGCTGCCTACCGAAGCAACCCTATCGGATGTGGCGTTTACCGATGATCCCAACCACGGTTGGTTAGTGGGTAAAGACGCCGCTCTACTGGAAACTGAAGATGGCGGAAAAACCTGGGAACTTCGAGCCGTTGAGTTAGATGATCAGCAGCTCTATACTTTCACATCGGTTAGCTTTTCTGGTTCAGAAGGCTGGGTAGCGGGTCAGCCCAACATTATGCTTCATACGACTGATGGGGGTCGCTCTTGGTCGAGGATTCCCTTAAGTGAAAAGCTGCCGGGTTCCCCCAACACGATCTTGGCGCTGGGCAAAGACCAGGCAGAGATGACCACCGATATTGGCGCTATCTACCAAACCAAGGATGGCGGACGCACTTGGCAGGCCATGGTGCAAGAGGCCGTGGGTGTATTGCGAAATATTGCGCGATCGCCCGATGGCAAATACATTGCCGTTTCTGCTCGGGGAAACTTCTACTCCACTTGGGAGCCGGGCCAAGACGCCTGGGAACAGCACAATCGCACAAGTTCTCGTCGCCTGCAGAGCATGGGCTATAGCCCAGATGGCAACCTGTGGCTTCTGGCGAGAGGCGGCATGGTGCAGTTGAGCGACCCCACTGAGCCAGATGCTTGGGGCGAACCTATCGTGCCAGAATTTTCCACAAGCTGGGGGCTCCTTGACCTGGCTTACCGGACACCCAATGAAATTTGGCTCGCGGGCGGCGGTGGCAACCTGCTCTATAGCGATGATGGTGGAGAAACCTGGCAGAAAGATCGTGCCGTTGAAGATGTCCCGTCCAATTTTTATAAAATTGTGTTCGTCAACCCCAACAAAGGGTTCATCTTGGGGCAGGGTGGCACTTTGCTGCGGTATAGCGGTGATAACGCTTAGCGTTACTGAGTTGCGTTTAGACAAATACTCTGAACGCACAGCTTGTGAGTGTCTCCCCACTCACTTATCATAGAGATTAAAAGGACTTAAGTTTTCGTTACTGGAGGAACCTGCATGGCTGGTACTACTGGAGAACGTCCCTTCTCTGACATTATTACAAGCGTTCGGTATTGGGTGATTCACAGCATCACCATCCCGGCTCTGTTTATTGCAGGCTGGCTGTTTGTGAGTACAGGTCTAGCCTACGATGTGTTTGGTACACCCCGCCCCAACGAGTACTTCTCGCAGGAGCGGCAAGAAGTGCCCATCGTGAATGATCGCTTTGACTCAAAAAATCAAATTGACGATTTCTTGGGCAAATAACGCTCTTTGGACACCTTAGATATGACGCTACTGACGCGCAATTAATTTGTTATGACAAGCAACAATCCCAATCAACCTGTTTCGTATCCCATTTTTACGGTTCGCTGGTTAGCCGTTCACACGCTAGCTGTTCCTACGATTTTCTTCTTAGGAGCGATCGCCTCAATGCAGTTCATTCAACGTTAGGAGGCTATCATGCCAACTCGTACCCCCAACCCCAACAAGCAGCCCGTTGAGCTTAATAGAACCTCACTCTATCTGGGCTTGCTGATGGTTTTCACCCTCGGAATTTTGTTCTCTAGCTACTTCTTTAACTAAGGCCTCAGTTCAGTATTCAAACCATGCCTGTCGCGGTTTTCGATTCTCAGATGCCTTGTTTCTGCTGTGATTTAGTCGTTAGGAGTGTTGTTGTATGTTGTCTGGAAGCGGACGAATTCCCCTGTGGGTTGTCGCAACGGTCGCTGGTTTAGGCGCCATTGCTATCCTTGGTTTGTTTTTCTACGGAGCTTACGCTGGCGTTGGCTCCTCGATTTAATGGCGGGCTGACGACTAACGACGCCTTGAACTTGAGGAGAAATCAGAACGGTCTCGGCCTCTAACGGGTAGGTTAGTCTTTCTCCCTGCAACACGCTACAGTGACACAAAAACAATGGGAGAGGAGGGTGGAACGCTGCCTTCCTCTCCCATTGTTTAGTTTAAGCAATGATTATGCTGATCGATCTTGCCCAAATGCTACCCAGCCCTAGCTCAGCGTTAGGTTGGGAAATTTATAAAGCCATTGTTGCCCGCGACGTGAACCAACACGGTTTTAGGCGCTTGAAGCGCGGGCTGATGTATTAAATAATGTGGAACTCTCGCACAACGGAAGTTCCACATTACCCACTGCCCTAACCAACTCGACAGTTGTAATAGAGCCAGACCCGAATTAGAACGCTATGGCAGATACGTTGCTTCATGCCTATGAACCGCTGCTTCTCTGGACAGGGCTGGGGCTAATCCTATTTCGGTTTTTGCCTGCCTCCTTTCCGCGCTGGCTTGGACGAGGACTGTATTGGGTTGGGGTACCCGTTCAAATCTTTGCCTTGGCCCGCAACCTACAAGTCTCTGAACAAGTCGAACTGGTTCCCTACATTGTCGTGGCAGCGCTGGCATCTGGATTTGTGATGGCTGCCATTGCTGTGGCGATCGCCCGGTGGTTCACTCAGCGTTCTCTCTCTGCGGCAGAGGACGGCACCGAAAACCCCTGGAGTAACCCTGCAGCCCAAGGCAGCTTTATTCTGTCATCAATGCTGGGAAATACAGGATTCGTTGGATTAGCGATCGCCCCTACCCTGATTGACCCAGCGCATTTGGGCTGGGTTGTCTGTTATAGCGTCACCCATAACGTTGTGGGTACCTATGGATTTGGGGTGCTGCTAGCCAGCCATTTTGGGCGATCGCGCCAAACTAACCCGTGGATTACCCTGCGGGACATTGCCACCGTCCCCTCTCTGTGGGCGTTTGGCTTAGGATTTGCAAGTCAGCGGTGGGCCGCGCCGCAGTGGATTGATGAAAGCTTAAAGCTGGCGCTATGGATGGTCATTCCGGCAGCGCTACTGCTCATGGGCATCCGACTTCGGCAGTTGCAGGGTTGGCAGAGCCTTCGCCGCGCCTTGGCGCCTGCCAGCATCAAGATTCTAGCCCTCCCTCTAGTAGTCAGCGTTATGGCTCGATGGCTTGGCATCGCCGCCAGCCCACAGTTAGCTCTTGTGCTCATGTCAGGGATGCCCACGGCATTTGCTGGGCTGATTTTGGCAGAAGAATATGACTTAGATCGCGATCTGATTGCCAGCAGCATTGTAACTACAACTGTCGGACTGCTGCTTACCCTGCCTCTATGGCTCTGGCTGTTTTAGCCTTGCAGCGAGCGGGTTCCACAACGCTAATTGCTCTAAAGCAATGCAACCGTGGCAATGCAGCCGCATTCTCACAAAAACAACCCCCTCGGCCAGCTTTTTTATAGCTAATCGAGGGGGTTGATCCAGAACTGTTGACTACAGAATGACGGTAGATTTTGGTTTTAGTCCTCCGGTCAATTCGATTTTAAGAAAAATCTGTTTAACGCAGAGTCCTTTACTGTGATGACTAAAACCAATTGGGCGATCGCTCCAAGATGACGCCACATAGCATCACAGTGTTGTGTTCGCAATCGGCTGTGGAATCAACTTTGCCAGCACCACATACAGGATGGCTGCCGCCACAATGCCATTTACAGGGCCAACGCCCAAGCCAGCATTCCCCGTAAAGTAAGCGATTAGCGCCGCCGCAATGTACGAAATCACCCCGGCCCAATTGAACGCCGGGATATTGCTATCGAGGGATGGCAACGCGCCCCCCCGATGCAGCCAGAAATCCGCCATGATGATGCCGCCTACAGGTGGGATCACCGTCCCCAAGAGAAGCAGATACGGGATGATATTGTCGGCGATGCCGCTGAGCGCCATCACTAGCGCGAGCGTGGCCCCACCCAGCACAAACAAGTGACGCTTGGTCGTCCGCAAAAAGTTAGTGCCCGCTAGAGAAAAGCTATAAATTGTGTTGTCTTGCGTGGTCCACACGTTCAAAATCAGCAAGATTAACCCACCCAGCAAAATGCCCTGAGTCGCCATGGCCTGAATCAAATCTTCGCTGCCATAGACCAGGGTGCAAAAGGCTCCCGTGAACACGAGCAACCCATTGATTGCAAAGAATGCCAGCAGCGTTCCCCAAACGGCATTTTTGCTGGTATCACCAAAGCGGCTCCAATTTGTAGACTGGGTGCCACCAGAGATAAAGGTTCCAATTACGACCGCGAGCGCTTGGGTGAACGGTATCGGATTCGTCGGTTCTAGCGCTCCTAAATCGCCTGCATCGCGGAACCCAATGAACAAGCTAACTGCGATGAGCACCAACATAGCTGGCACAGCAATTCGACTGAGCCAGTCCATAGCTTTGTATCCAAAATAGGCCGTGATGCAAAACGCATAGGTAAAAAAGACAGTGCCCACGGTGGTAAACCAGCTTGGCAGCCCCAGAAGTTGGGTTAAAGCCCCAGCAATAAACGCATTGGTAACGGCATACCAGCCAATTTGGGTAAAGCCCAAAATAAAATCAACCCAGCGAGAGCCATAGTTGCCAAAACTAAAGCGCGCCATGAGCACGGTTGGCAGCCCTGTTTTCTGAGCAATAAAGCCGAGTGCGGCGCAATAGGCCCCCAGCAACAGGTTCCCGATTAGCACAATCCATATCATGTCGCTAAATCGAAACGCGGGCCCAATCGCCCCCCCGGCAAATAGGGTTGTCGAAGTGAGCGCAAAGCCCATCAGCAGCGGGGCCAACGACCACAGCGGCTTACGAGCATCGAGGGGCACTGGAGTTAGGGGATAGTCTTCGGACGCTTGCGAGCGATCGACGACCTGTGAGCTAGATGTAACACTCATCGGAGAGATCCTCTGAACGGATGATGGTTTAAACGTGGGTGAATAACGTCAGTTCGGGTTAAGAGGGTTTTGGGGCATCGCGCGTCGCGCGATGCCCCAAAACCCTTAATGTGCCATGCCCGTCGCGCACGGCACATTAAGGGCTTGAGCTTATCCCGAACTCAGGTTGAATAGGGGTCTTGAACTATAGACATGGGGGATAGGTTTAATCACTCTGTCGCTCACGAATGCCTCATTCATTGTTCCCAATGTCGAGCCATGGCAAGTGCTGTGGAAAATCGAACAAGCACGAAATCCATTCTCAGCCGTCTACTGAGGCTTGAATGTGCTTTTTAATACAGAAACATTGGAGTTGTAATCATGACACACAGGCAGTGCGTATCCTGCAACCTTTTAATTAAAGTCATGGATATTCAATCCTCCTCAGAGACTTGCCGCATTATCGGCAAGGTGAGCCGAATTGGCCCTATTGCAGTGAGCGGATGCACCGGATTGCCCCGTTGAGTTGCCAGTATATCCCCAGACTCTGCTAACGACGCAGCAATCTGGCGGATTGTCGGCATGAGCGATCGCCAGTTCTCACCGCCCAACTCTCGCGCTACTTCTGATGGGCAAATGCTCTTTCCGTAGCCGCGATCGCCCACCTTCTGCAAAATAGCGCGGCGAATGGTATCAGAGTCAAGCATAGGATGCGTGTTAGACGTGAAGGGTAGAGTGTGAGACTGGGAGTGCCAGCCCTTATTTTCGGTATTTTCGATCTCAAAACGCCTCTCAGCTATCTCCAGGTAGAGAGCTGTCGATCGCCATCCTCTACTGCCCAACATGGTATAGTTTCCCCATTTGCAGCGTTGGGTGTGCGGGAATCATGGTAGAAACGTCGGTGCATCGGCAGGGTATAGGGGCAAGTACCCGCCCTCTAGTATCAGTAGTGATGCCCTGTTTAAATGAGGAAGCGGCGATTGGGGCGTGCATCCAAAAAATTCAGGAGACCTTTGCCCAGGCAAACCTCTCGGGTGAGGTGGTGGTCTGCGATAATGGGTCGAGCGATCGCTCGGTCGAAATCGCGGAGCGCATGGGAGCGCGGGTCGTGCACCAGACAGAGCGGGGCTATGGCAATGCTTACATCATGGGCTTTACCCAAGCGCGCGGGCAATACCTCATCATGGGCGATGCCGACGACACCTACGATTTCACCCAAATTCCGCAATTTATAGAACTGCTAGAGCGCGGCTATGACTTTATAACGGGCAGTCGCTATCTAGAGGGGGGGCATGGCGAAATCGTGCTGCTGCATCGCGTGTTTGGCAATCCCATGTTGACGCGGCTGCTCAACTTCTTATTTGGCACCCGCTATACCGATGTTTACTGCGGCTTTCGCGGCTTTACTCGCGAGGCGTATGACAGGATCGCACCCGTCAGTTCGGGGATGGAATATAATCTGGAACTGGCAATTAACGCTGGCCTGGCGCGGCTAAAGGTTGCCGAACTGCCAATTCAGCTAGCGCCGCGCAAGGGCGAATCAAAGCTGCGTACCCTGCGGGACGGCTGGCGCAGCCTGCGAATGATGATGCTCTATTGTCCCAATAAAGTCTTTTTAGTGCCAGGGACAGGGTTACTAGGGCTGGGGTTGCTGACTCACCTCGTGGTGCTGTTGGGCCTAGTGCAGTTGCAGGGGCGATCGCTTGGTGCGGTGACGGGCGTATTTGCCACCATCTTTAGCGTGGTTGGCTTTGAAATCATCAGCCTGGGGCTGCACACCAAAACCTATTCTTGGAGCCGCCGCTTCGACCGCGATAATCGCCTGCTCCGCCGCTTTTACCAGGTGTTTACCGTAGAAACTGGGCTGCTGGGTGGCTCGGCCCTAATTCTGATGGGTGCGCTAATTTTGGCGGTGCAAATTGCTGAATGGTTGCGGGCTGGCCTAATGCCGCTGGCCCATCCTGAATGGAGTTCGTTTGCGGCAACGTTGATTATTATGGGGTTTGGCACGGTATTTTCATCGCTGTTTATCTCTGCCATGTCAATGAAGCGTGTAGAGCCCTATGAGCAGCATTACCCCCAATAGTTTCAACGTTTCGACGGCTGCGAGCAGCCCCCCTCAACCCTCATGAGCAATAGAGCCAATTTCGCGTCCCCAGAGCCCCACCAGAGCAGCGATTATGTGCAGCCCAACGTGGGTGGATTGGTGAGCAAGGTCTCGCTCTATGCCCGTCAGAAAATGCTGGCGGCTTTGATGGCGGTGGCGCAGCCCAGTGAGGCGACGACGGTGCTCGATGTGGGCGTGACCTGCGATCAGCGGGAAGATTCTAACTTTTTTGAAAAGCTGTATCCGCATCGCCATCGCGTGACCGCGTTGGGGCTGGAAGATGCGTCGTTTCTAGAGCGGCAGTATCCCGGCGTTACCTTTGTGCAGGGGGACGGGCTGCGACTGCCCTTTGCCGACAACAGCTTTGACCTGGTGGTTAGTTTTGCCGTGGTGGAACATGTGGGCGATCGCCAACGACAACAGGCCTTTATTCAGGAACTGTGCCGCGTCGGACGCACCTGCTACGTCACCACCCCTAACCGCTGGTATCCTGTGGAGTTTCACACGATTCTGCCGCTGCTGCACTGGCTGCCGCCGTCCACCTTCCGGAGGGTGCTGCGGTGGCTAGGTAAAGACTTTTGGGCAGAAGAAGACAACCTTAATCTGCTCAGCCGTGATGAACTACAGCTGATGTTTCCACCCGAGATGACGCTGACCTATCGACCCTTTCGGCTGCTGGGGCCAGTGTCAAACTTGGCATTTTATGGAGTGCGCCAGTAGGGGCTAGAGGTTGGGGGTCAGAGAGTTTTGGCTGGGGATTTTGGAGGATTCCACACCTGCTTCACCCGTTTTTCTGCTAACCTACATATCCTCATCGCTTATCCCTTGAACAGAAATGGCACGTTTATCTTCCAAATCTGTATCGGATGCGCTGGTTAGCCTATGGGCAGGGCGATCGCAAGCCACAATCTGCACCGTGCTGTTTGTGCTGTGCAGCCTAGTCTATTTCCTCAACGAGCGCACCATTTCATCCAACGACAATGTGCCCAATGCCATTTTGGCGCTGAACTGGCTTGAGAATGGCGTCTTGCATTTTGATGCGCTGCGCAATTCCTATTTCTACGAAAATGGGGGTGAGACGATTCCCTACTTTTTTGTGGAAGCACCCAACGGGCATCTGACCTCGACCTATCCCATCGGCACGGCGATTGTTACGTTTCCCTTGTATCTAGCGGCATGGTTGATCATGAAGGGGGTGGAGGCAGGTAGCGCGCTGCTAGGGTCGCCGATAGAAACCTTCAACGTGATTGAAGAGTCGGCCCGGGCAGGTATCTATAACATGCAAAAGCTGGTGTCAATTTTTGTGGCATCGCTTAGCGTGGTGCTGTTTTATCTCGCGACACGACTCAAGTTTTCGCCGGGAGTGTCGCTGCTGTCGGCGTTTATTTTTGCCTTTTGCACCAATACCTGGATGACGGGGTCGCAGGGGCTATGGCAGCACGGCACGTCTAATCTGGTGGTGCTGGCAATTATCCTCAGTTTGCTAAAGGCCAATGTGGTAGGGACGGGGCGGCGGCGGCGGTTGCTGGTGGTGGTGGGCGTGCTGTGTGGGCTTCTGCCGGGAATTCGCCCCACGAGCATGGTGTATGGGCTGGCGGCGATCGCCTATTGTCTCTACGCCTTCCGCTGGGAAGCGCTCTACCTGCTGCTGGGTCTGCCGTCGCTGCTGATTAGCGCGAGCTGGAATTTTTACTTTTTTGGATTCGACCTAAAGTATTTGTTTGTAGGCGGCTATTCGCGCTTTGCCAACCAGGGCGATTCCTTTACGCAGCAATACTATGCGCTGACGTGGCAGCAGTTTCGGACTGCGTTTTTAGGCCATCTGGTGAGTCCAAATCGGGGGCTGCTGGTGTTTTCTCCGATTGTGCTGCTGTCGGTGCCGGGGGCATGGGTGCTAGCGCAGCGGCGATCGCGCCGAGATGAAACGCTGCTGCTGTTTATGCTGGCGGCCGCGCTGCTGCTGTTCATTCAGTATTGCTTTTTTACGGTGTGGGCTGGGGGTTGGTGCTATGGCCCCCGCTACATGACCGATCTATTGCCGGTGATTGGGCTGCTGATTCCCTATGCGTTGGACTATACTCTGGCGCACTGGGATCAGTGGGCGGAATGGGTGGGGCGATCGCTCTCCATTACATTGATTCTGTTGATGGTGCTGTCGGTGTTTCCCCAAGTGGTGGGCGCGTTTGGCTCCAACAACTGGGACGGCATCCCCAATTCGCAGCCGCAGCGCATCTGGCAATGGCGCGATACCCAGGTGGGTCGCCATGCCCGCCACGTGTATTACGAAATGATTGACGCCATCCCCAGTCACACCAACTACCTCCGGGGGTTTGAGGGCACAGTGCGCTCTGTCGATCAGGTGGGCAGCCGAGTGGTGGGCGATCGCGTGGTGGCACTTTCAAATCAGCAGGTGCCGATGACGATCACCGTTCAAAACACAGGCGAGGTGCCCTGGTTTGGTTATGAAACAGGACTAGGCTGGGGAATGGCGATCGCCACCGTTGAATTTGCCCGACCGAATACCCCCGACCAACCCATTCGCGAACCACAACTCCTCTACGTCTCGGGAAACCCCGAAAGGGGCGACATTGCCCAGGCCGTTGGCGATATTCGGTTTCCCAGAAACACCGGCGCTTACGAAATGTCCATTACACTCAGCGTCAACGCCGCCCGCGAGATGCCCACACCTTCCCCGGTCTACACCATCCGCACTGTGGTTCGGGAGCGCGAGGGGTAGATGAGTGAATCGGACTGATGCTCTCCATGCGGCGTCCTAGAGTAGATTGGCGAATCGGACTGACGCACTCTATGCGGCGTCCTAAGAAATATTGAACGACTTTAGGCAGGCTAATCTTCCCAAAAATCGTCCAACTGCGTCAGTTCTAGAGATTAGTCCTAGAGAATAAAATTTGATTTAGCCAACGCTCTAACGCAGAACCGAAGCGGCTCAATCTGCTGGGGTTTCCTGAGTTTCTTTAATATCAGCGATTTCTGGTGCAGAAACACCGTTGGGTGCAGACCCATTTGCAAGGGGCGCGTGCTCGTTCGACGGTGTCTCAGCCTCCTCGCCATCCGTGGGTTCATCTGTGGGTTCATCTATTGCCTGAGGTGTGGCCTGAGGCTCACTCGCTCCAGTGGTGGCATCGGCGGTGGCCGCGAGGTGTGGTTCGTTCTGCTTAGAAAATCCCCAGGTAAACAAGATGGCGATCGCACTGACCATCATCCAGTCGGGTGGCACATAGTCGGGCAGCCCCACGCGCATCAGCAGCCGCACGCCCACAAGCGCCACCGTCACATATCCTGCATCTTCTAAATGGGTATAAACCTTGAGCCAGCGGATGAACAGCCCCGCCATCAGCCGCAGCGCAATAATGCCGATCGCCCCGCCCGTCAAAATCAGCCATAGCTCATCTGAAAGGGCGATCGCCGTCGTGACGCTATCCAAGGAAAAAGCCAGATCCGTAAACGCGATGACTGGAACTGCCTGCCACAACGACGCAAAGCGGGGGCCGTGGTGAGTGGGTTCACCCTCTTGATCCTCACCGTCTTTGCCTGACGTGAAGTATTGAAACACAAGCCATAGCAGATACAGCGCCCCTGCCAGCTCAAACTGCCAATAGCGCACCACCCAAGTAGCGGTAAAAATCAGCACCACCCGCAGCACAAATGCAGCGACGAGCCCCACATTGAGCGCTTGCCGCTGCATTTCGGCGGTGCCCAAGCCTCGGGCGATCGCCGCCAGGGCGATCGCGTTATCAGCCGACAGCACGGCCTCTAGGGCAATCAACACCGGCAACAGCAGCACCGTATCCATCCCAAAATTGGGAGACCACTCTAGCAATGCATCCAACATGAATCAGTGAACTCTCTAACGTGAACGGCCTCTGGCATGATGGCCAGTAGCTTGCAAATTCCTTTCAATCACTTTAACGTGTAATGCTTGTACAGTTTTGCAACCCGGCTTCTCGGGAGAGAGCGACCTGCGGCTATGGCGTCACTTCAGATATTGTTGGCACAATTTCACAGCCGCCATCCCACCGGGTGCGTGCTGACCGATTTAGCAACCGTTCACGACCAGCAGTATGTGGTGCGGGCTCAGGTGTTGGTAGGCGCCGTAGCCCTGTCAACGGGGATGGCGGCTAAACCCACCGTAGAAGCCGCTGAAGACCATGCCAAAGTTCGCGCGCTGGATGCCTTTAACGCGCTGATGCATGGAGCCAACGGTGCCACTCACTATGCTCCCGACGCGACGTATGCCCCCGAAGTAACATATGCTCCCACAGCAACAGACCCCAACAACTGGGCGCAAGGGGAACGTTCAAGGGCGATCGCCCTTCCATCCTCTAATCCCCCCAATCCGGTCGTTAGCCCAGCCTCCATCGCTCAAGGCTCGTTCGAATCAGATTCCGTAGAGACTGCAGCACCTGCTGCCCCCTCAGACAGCGTGCCTCCTTCAGATCGCGCAGACGCACCGAGCGAGCCGCTGCCGCCTCGCGAACCAGATGCCCTTACCGATGGGCAGACGCTGCCCGACGAGCCAGACGCGTCCCCAGACGCACCTATTGTGGCGGACTTCTACAGCCACCTCGCCAGTGCAGACCCCGACGAGCAGAACTTAAGCCCTACTCAATCCGTTGAAGAACTCACCATTAGCGCAAACCTGAAACGCGCCAGTGATTTGGCCCCAGGCAGCGGCAAAAAGACGACCGCCCCACCCCCGCCCAAAGAGCCAGCGGTGGCTGATTCCAGCAGCACACCCGCACTCAATGCACCTGAACCCGAGGTACCCGAACTCACGGACGCATCCACACAGCCCACTCCCCCTGCAGCAGTGGTCGATCTCTCCACCATCATCGCTGAAACCACGGTGGAATTAAAACGGCTAGGATGGAGTAATAGTAAAGGCCGAGAGCACCTCAAGCGCACCTATGGCAAGCGATCGCGCCAAGAACTCGATGAAACTGAACTGGTAGAGTTTCTTGACTTCCTAAAAGCTGAGCCGTCGCCAGAACGGAACTGAGTCCACAGAGCTTGGTACTTTACACAAGTTCAACGATAGAAGCTGCATTGACGGATAGAAGGGGCGATCGCCCCTTTACATTTCGGCGCGAGCCACCTGTCTGCAAAATTCTACAAACCACCGTGTAGGACGCGTCAAACCCTTGTGCACACGCGCACAAGACGCTAATAGCGACCAACCTACAGCTACAGCCATAGGTTGATGTGGTTTCCCGAGAAAACCTTCACCCCATCGGATAAACATCCCAGTCCGTGAGTGGGTATGATGGCCGCAATCTTGGCAACAGAGGCCCATAAACCTGCGGCAGTTGAGTGATGTTACGTAAGATAAAGCCTCTCGCAAGAAACGGTTGCCGCAAGAAAAACGCAACGATTCGACATTGTGCGCGCAGCTAAACCGTTCTATTCAAAAAGCAATTCTAAGAGCGAAATCAGAGCAGCCATTGCCATAAAAAACCTTCAAAGAAGCCACTTGACTTAGCAGGGGAAACAAGGAACATTTCCTTGCTAAATGCGTCCCTTTTAATAAAAAAATCTCGATTCACTTAGCGCATCTCTAATCAATTGAACGAGCGACTAAAACTGGGCTATCACTTCTGTGCCATCGGGTTAGGCACCTTTTGGATATGTGCCAGTTGAGAAAGAGAACGCTACCAATCCCCACACCATCATTGACAGAATATAACTTAAATAAGGGCGAGGAAAGAGATGAAATGACTCCGCAATCGAGGAACATCTCTCACCCAAAACCCATCGTTTAACTTAATAGTTTGCAACGTTGTTTGCAACAGTTAAATTCCTTGCATTGAGCTAGCGCATTGCCCATTCTAACTATGACTTTGCCGCAGCATAAATCAAGGACAGCGAGTAACAACCTGTGATTTTTTGATGGAAGGAACAACCATGAAACTCTCTTTAACTTCAATTGCTGCTTTGATTGGTTTGGCTGCGGCACCTCTGCTGCTAACCGCAAACTCGGCATCCGCGCAATCTCTGCTTCCTGGCATGAATGGCAACTACATCGGTGTAGGTGTGTCTGCTGGGGTCAGCAATGACAGCAACACGGGCGTGGGTGTTCAAGGCCGCTTCGACGTGCCTTTGGCCCCTGTATCGGTACGTGGTGCAGCCTTGTTTGGCGGCAACTCCGCGGCGCTGATTCCGACCGTAACCTACGACGCTGCGATCGCTCCGAGCACCAACCTATACGTGGGCGGTGGCTACTCCTTTGTCACCAATGAAGGCCGCTCTACCCCACTAGGCGACAAAAACTCCCCCGTGCTAACCGCTGGCGTAGAAACAGGTGTGCTAGAGAACTTAGTAATCTTTGGTGATGCCAAGGTCGGGTTCGACGCATTCCAGGGCCGCAACGATGCTGCTGTCAGCCTGCAAGTGGGTGCTGGTCTCCGCTTCTAATGTCTGAGTCCAATGTCTGAGTCCAATGTTGGATAGCAATCCCTTAGCTAGCGGCAAAGCTAGGCTTCAGCAACTCGCTAAGGGTGAGTCAATATGACTGATTTGGTCTAAATACAGCTAATTCTGGAGAATCTATACAGAGGAGGGCGATCGCCCTTCTCTTTTTTTGTTTACCGCTAGAGCATGTTATCAATTCCAACCAAACGCCTGATGCTATGAGCGTTGCCACGCCCGACCCAAAAACCAGGCTAGGGCTGTGACCGTTGATTTCTGAGATATCAGAGGCTAATTGATGACAGCCCCTAGTCTGGGGTAACAGGGTTGTGGGGCTCTGCGCGATGCGCACGGCACGTTGAGGGTTTGAGCTTATCCCGAACTCAGGCTACTTATTTGCGCTACCTACTTACGGCATTGGCTGCAGCGGCTTGGGATAGGCCATCAGCCCCGACTCATCGCGTAGGTAAGCCTGAACAGTTAGAGAATAGGACTTACCATAGAATTGGAATTGAAAAGGTTGAGCGTCCCAACCTGAGACAGCCCTAGCAGAACCCCGTTGAACTGCGGTTCTACCTCAACAGGACTGACGCAGTTGGACAATTTTGGGGAGAAAAATCGCCCAAAATTCCCCAGCCGCTGTACGAAGTGCATAAGGCCTGCTCAATCTTGAATGATAAAAATGATAAAATGGTGAAAAAATTCCCTAAATCCCGATAGGGATAGTGTTATTCTCCAAATTCACCCCGAATCCAACGAAGCACAGCCACTGTCACATCCTATGTCTCCTACCTCTGCGCTCCCCACCACCAAGCCTTCAAAAGTTGAGCGGCTCAAAGAACAAAGCCACCAACTGCGTGAGCCAGTTGCCACTGAGCTTCTGCAAGATACCACCCACTTCACCGAAGACAGCACTCAAATCCTCAAATTTCACGGCTCTTACCAGCAAGACAACCGCGACAATCGGATCAAAGGGCAGGAAAAAGACTACTCCTTCATGCTGCGCACGCGAAATCCGGGCGGGTTTATTCCCCCGCAGCTCTACATCACGCTGGATGACCTTGCAGATCAGTACGGCAGCGGTACTCTGCGCGCCACCACTCGTCAAGGGTTTCAGCTTCATGGTGTGCTGAAGAAGAACCTCAAAACAGTCATTGCCGCCATTGTTAAAAATCTAGGCTCTACCTTAGGGGCCTGCGGCGACCTGAACCGCAACGTCATGGCTCCGCCTGCGCCCTATCGCAACCGCAAAGACTACGCTTATGCTTGGGACTATGCAGACCGAATTGCCGACTTGCTCACCCCCCAAACTGGGGCCTACTACGAAATTTGGCTAGATGGCGAGAAGGTGATTTCTGGGGAAGAGCATCCCGATGTGGTTGCCGCGCGCCAGTCAACTAACGGCAACGGCACGCAAAATAGCGCGGTGATTTCGCATCCTGAAGAGCCGCTCTATGGCACCCACTACATGCCGCGAAAGTTTAAGTGTGCGGTCACCGTCCCCGGAGACAACTCGGTCGACTTATTTTCTCAAGATGTCGGGTTGGTTGTAATCACCGACGACAACGGCGAACTTCAGGGTTTTAACGTCTATGCAGGCGGCGGTTTGGGGCGCACCCATAATAAGGAAGAAACCTTTGCCCGCGTAGCAGATGCCATTGGCTATGTGGATCAGGCCGATATTTACGATTTGGTGAAGGCAATTGTGGCGACTCAGCGTGATTATGGCGATCGCGCCAATCGACGCCACGCCCGCATGAAATACCTCATCCACGACTGGGGCGTTGAAAAGTTTCGCACCACGGTAGAAAGCTATTTTGGCAAAACCCTTCAGCCACTCAAGCCCTTGCCGCCGTTTCGCTACGAAGACTTCTTAGGCTGGCATGAGCAAGGAGATGGGCAGCTATTTCTGGGCATCTCAGTCCAGAATGGGCGCGTGAAGGACGACGGAAATTTTCGCTTGAAAACGGCATTACGTCACATTGTGGAGCAGTATCAACTGCCCATGCGCATTACGCCCCATCAAAATGTGCTGCTTTACGACATTGCGCCTGCTCAAAAATTAGTAATCCAAACCATTCTGTCTGATCACGGCGTTGCATCGGTAGAGATGCTAGATCCGCTAGAGCGGCTATCGATGGCCTGCCCCGCATTGCCCACCTGTGGCCTAGCTGTCACTGAATCAGAGCGCGTCTTGCCTAGCATTTTGACTCGCATCCGCACTCTGCTAAAAACCGTAGGCTTGCCCGACGAGCAGTTTGTGATTCGCATGACAGGTTGCCCCAATGGCTGTGCCCGCCCTTACTTAGCAGAGCTGGGCTTTGTCGGGCAGTCGCCCGAGGCTTATCAAATTTGGCTAGGGGCTGACCCACATCAAACTCGCTTAGCGCAACCCTTTGCCGACCGGGTTCATGTGAATGATTTGGATACGGTGCTGACCCCGCTGTTTGTCAACTTTCGGCAGAACCGTAAGCAGGGCGAGAGCTTTGGGGACTTCTGTAATCGGGTTGGGTTTGATGCGCTGCGCCAATTTTCGATGGATGCGGTGCCTGCGGCTGCACCCTCGGGCAAGGCAAAATACCGCATTGGCGTGCGAGATGCAGTGTATACCCGGCTGAAGGCGATCGCCGCTCAGAAGGGCCTCTCTATGACCGACATCGCCACCCAAGCCATCGACGCATACCTCAAACAAGAAGAATAAGCTCCCTGTCGTGATCCAAATCGAGGTTCCATAGCAGTGTTTCAGCCCTGCGTCGTGGGGCTAAACCAAGGCAAAACCGTGCCGTTCGCCTCGCGAACGGCACGGTTTTGGGCATTTGCCGCACTGAGGAGAGGGTTAACACAGCCTTAGCGTATCCAGTAGCCTACAATCGGCCCACCTCTTCTTAGGAAGCCACCGGGTTAGGGCATCGCTTACCCAGGCTCAACCAGCAGGGTGAATTCTTGCCGATGGCGGATCTCGTCAAATGACATATCAGTCTGCGCCATGACACGGTATAGGTTGGGGCTTAGGACGATAGCGCGGTGCAAGCTCTTAATGGCTTGCTCCACATTGCCCTGCATGCCGTGGACGCAGGCCTTGCCATACCAAGCTTCAGGATTGTCTTCTTTACATTTTAGAGACTTCTCAAAGCTGCTAATACTCTCGTCGTAGCGGCTAAGTTTAGTCAGCACAATACCCCGATAGTTCCACGCATAGTAGCAATTACGCTTGATGGCGATCGCCGTATCCAAACTGCTCAGGGCTTCATCATAGCGGCGCATCGAGGCTAGAGCGTAGCCCCGGTTATACCAGGCGCGATAGTTTTCGGGACGGATATCAACTACCCGATCAAAGCACTCTACCGCTTCGCGATAGCGAAACAGGCAGTTATAAGCATAGCCCTTGTTATACCAGAGCTTGCTGTCAGCCGGGTTGATCTTAAGTGCCTGATCAAAGCTGGCGATCGCCGTTTCATACCGCTCCAACTTGGCCGAGGCAATCCCTTTACCATGCCACGCCAGTCCATATTTAGAATCAAGCTTGAGCGCCTGATCAAAACTGGCGATCGCCTCCTCATACATCGCCATTTCATGCAGCGCATAGCCGCGCTTGCTCCAGGCCTCGACATGACCGGGCTGCACCTTCAATAGCTTGTCAAACCGCGTCACTGCGCCTTGATAGCGCCCAATGACAAACAGCGCTGTTCCCTGACTCAACCAGGTATAGATGTCACTTTCCGAATTCATAGACTCTTGACGATTCAGGATAGAGCCGGAACTTGCCGCAATTACGTTAGCCATGACAACCATGTTTCAAAATGAGCAACTGTTCCACACAACCAAGATGCATCATCTGATGCGGGGGATAGTGCCGGAATGCAAACCTGCGTGCGATCGCCATCGAACACTGCATACAAGCCAGCTCTAATCTGAGCTTATACAATTCCACACGATGAGCGGATAAAATTCCTAAATTCTTTTAGTAAGGATTTTAGGAGGGCCTAGGAGAGCGATCGCCCTACACCACCTGATCCCCGGCTTAAGCCAGCAGATCGATACCCATGCGAGTGCTCTAGAGACCGTGAGAATCCGTATTTTAAGGGAGGGCAGTTAGGGGCCAAGATAAAAGCGGTTCAACCCTCCACACCCGCGCAAGCTGCTGCATTCAGCAAGCGAGACTGGGGTGAGTAGAGGCGGCTACTAGGGTAAACGTTGGATCGTGTGGGGGTGATGTTCTAGACCTGTGGTCAGGGTTGCTAAACTGCCTAAGGCTTAGGGCATTCAGAATTATCATCCACATGTCTACAACACGACCGATCGTGTGGGAGCTATGTATAGACTATTTACTGAGTATTCCCATCTCAGTAGTCTTCCCAACTGTTCGTAACATTACGGATAATCTGTCTATTCGTGAGTGAGGTTGAACTGATGGAACCGAACAATTTGGGTTAGGGCAACCTTTAGACTACAGATAGACTACAGAAGCGCTGCCTCGTTCCTCTGGCTCTAAGGTAATGGCGGTTGCTATACTACCCGGACAATCCCCTCCCATCATTCTCAAATACTTCCTATTTATTTTCTATTTACATCGTCTAGAAAGACTAGAAAAACCTATGAGCGATCGCCCCATGCGCACCGAACGAGACTCAATGGGGGAGCGGCAACTTCCCGATGATGTGTACTACGGCATTCAAACCCTACGTGCGGTAGAAAACTTTCCCATCAGCGGGCTAAAGCCTCTGCCCATTTACATTGATGCCTGCATGTTGCTGAAAAAAGCCACGGCGATCGCCAATGGTGAACTCGGCTGCATTTCCCCTGAGCTGAGTCAGGCGATTGTGCAGGCGGCAGACGAAGTGCTGCAAGGGAACTGGCGGGATCAGTTTGTCGTGGATGTGTATCAGGCGGGCGCAGGCACCTCTCACCATATGAATGTGAATGAGGTGTTGGCTAACCGGGCGCTAGAGCTATTGGGGCATGCCAAGGGCGACTATCACCATGTTAATCCCAACGACCACGTGAACTATGGGCAATCAACCAACGACGTGATCCCCACGGCGATTCGGCTAGGGGGGCTGCTGGCGCTCGAGCATACGCTGCTCCCGGCGATCGCCCAAGCTATATCCACCCTCGATACCAAAGCCGACGAATATCAGACCATCGTGCGCTCTGGTCGCACCCATTTGCAGGATGCCGTACCCGTGCGGCTAGGCGAAACCTTTCGCGCGTGGGCGCAAATTCTGGCTGATCACCTCGTGCGAATTGAAACCGCCTCCTTTGATCTCATGGTGTTGGGCATCGGGGGCAGCGCCGCAGGCACCGGGCTCAACACCCATCCCGACTATCGGCAGCGGGTGGTCGCCGTGCTGTCTGAGCTGCTGCAAAAGCCGCTAAAGCCTGCACCTCATCTGATGGCTGCAATGCAGAGCATGGCTCCGTTTGTAAATGTATCGGGGGCGTTGCGTAACCTGGCCCAAGATCTTGTCAAGGTGTCTCACGATCTGCGCCTGCTCGACTCTGGCCCCAAAACTGGCTTTAAAGAAATTCAGCTGCCGCCTGTGCAGCCGGGTTCCTCCATCATGCCGGGCAAGTACAACCCTGTGATGGCTGAGATGACCTCAATGGTGTGCTTTCAGGTGATGGGGTATGACGGGGCGATCGCCCTTGCTGCACAGGCAGGGCAGTTAGAACTAAACGTGATGATGCCGCTAATCGCCTACAACTTGATCCACAGCATTGAGCTATTGGGCAATACCCTCACCGCCCTGACCGATAAAGGGTTGAAGGGCATCACCGCCAATGCTGAGCGCTGCCATGCCTATGCCGAAGGCAGTCTTGCCCTGGTGACGGCGCTCAACCCCCACATTGGCTATCTCAACGCTGCCGCCGTCGCCAAGGAATCTCTAGAAACGGGGCGATCGCTCCGTCAAATCGTGTTAAACAAGGGGTTGATGAGCGAGGCTGACCTTGCCACGGTTCTCGATCTTGATCAGATGAGCACCCTGCCACCGCTGCAATAGATCTGGCACAAGTCTGGAATACGATTCTGATTTGCGCACGTTCGCGCAATGCTCCATTTGTTGAATGCTCTGTTTTACACCGCCAAACTCATGAACCCAACGGTTAGTTTAATCCGCGCCACCTCCTACGAACATCAGGACCTGCGCGCCGCCGTTACCGAACTGCTAAAGCCGCTGGGCAGCATGGCAGCGTTTGTCAAACCGGGCGATCGCGTGTTGCTTAAACCCAATCTGCTAACAGGATCGCGGCCCACCAAGGAATGCACCACCCGGCATGAACTGGTATACGTGGTAGCGCAATTGGTAATAGAAGCAGGCGGCAAGCCGTTTTTGGGCGACAGTCCAGCCTTTGGCAGCGCTCGCGGGGTGGCGATCGCCAACGGATATCAGCCGTTGCTCGACGAGTTGCAGATCCCGGTGGTGGAATTTAGCGGCTGCCGCTACGAAACCGCCAGTGCCGAACTCAACCACCTGTTGCTGTCAAAAGAGGCAATGGACGCCGATGTGGTGATCAATCTCCCAAAGGTAAAATCCCATGTGCAGCTCACGCTGACGATGGGGGTAAAAAACCTGTTTGGCTGCGTCCCTGGCAAGATGAAAGCCTGGTGGCATATGGAAGCTGGCAAAGACCGGATGCGCTTTGGGCGAATGTTGGTAGAAACGGCACGGGCGATCGCCCCCAGCCTCACCATCGCTGACGGCATTATTGGGCATGACGGCAAGGGACCTAGCGGCGGCGATCCCAAGTTTTTGGGCGTCTTGGCGGCGTCTGACCATGTGTTTGCGCTAGACCGCGCCCTAGTCGATATTCTAAATGCCGACCCCGCAAGCATTCCCACCGTTGCCGCTGCGCAGGAGTTGGGGCTTTGCCCCGCCATAGAAGAGATTCAGTTTCCGGGGCGATCGCCCCACGACCTGCGCATCCTCGATTGGAAGCTGCCCGCCCATCTCGTGCCCATCGATTTCGGCCTCCCGCGCGTCATCAAATCCACTTTCCGACACCTCTACATTCGCTTCATCAAAGAACCCCTGCGAGCCTATGCCAATCGCGGATAGTACGAAACCCACCTCGCTTCACACCCAGCACCGCCGAGCGTAAACAAACCGACTGGGGATCACCAGGTTCTCTAGGTAAGCGACGGCTATTCAGACAGATGGCTTGAGCAATCCGGTGACGCAAACGATAGAAAACACGACATGAAATATAGGGTTTGTGCAGTTAGACGATGTTGGGGAAATCGTCTAACACTCTCAGGACATCGCACGAAGTGCGTCAGTCTTGAAATAGACATAATGTGGTCTTGCGGCTATTCTGCTGGAGTTAGTTGAGCCTATGCGGTGGTTGGAATGCCCCGAAAAGCCGGGGTCTCCATACCTAGCTGATGCAGCAGAAATCAAGGACAAAGGGGTAATGATCATCATTGTCATGGGAGTATCGGGCTCGGGCAAAACCACCGTGGGCAAGCTGTTGGCGCGCGAGTTGGGGTGGGAATTTGTAGATGCCGATGCGTTTCACCCCGAGGCCAACGTCAGCAAAATGCAGCGGGGGATTCCCCTCGACGAAGCCGACCGATTGCCTTGGCTAGAGGCATTGCAAACGGCCCTCCGGCAGTGGAACCAAGATGAGAAAAATGTGGTGCTGGCCTGTTCTGCCTTACGGGCTAGCTATCGGCAGTATCTAGTGGTGGATGGCGATCGCACTAAATTAGTCTTTCTTAGAGGCTCCTACGATTTGATTCAGGAACGATTGCAGCAGCGGCAAAACCACTACATGCCTGCCGCGTTGCTTGCGAGCCAGCTCCAAACGCTAGAAGAACCGACGAATGCCCTATCCGTGGATGTTGACCAAGCTCCCCAAGCAATTGTGCAAGACATCCGCACAGGCTTGACTCTTTAAGGGCTGTCAAGACGTTTTTCCTATAAGAAGTAACCCACTCTCTACCCAAGTGCTGATGTGGCTCAGGAGGGTGTTTCAGTAGAATCACGCAAGATAGTGCTGAACCCTAGAGGAAAGCCGTTTCCCCCTTGCACCAAGCGGGTTTTCGAGATCTATAGGCGACCCGATCAGCAGTTTTTTACAGCTCATTACCAAATGTTTAGTGTAGAAAGCCACCCAAGCTCTGTCCACACAAACACTTCATAAAACCTACCCTGCTTCCATACTGAATCTATATAATTCGCTGCGTTAATATAGCTAGGTTCTGAAACCTATATCCAGTCTTGCTTTCGGCAATTCAGGCCCTGCTTTTGGACTGTGATCTATGAGACGGCGACTGGCAGTTCATCAAAGCAGAATACCAATAACGGTTAACGTTTCTTCAGCATCATTGATCATCCTGCTTAAGAAAAGCTAGGTTCCATCGTGATTTTACGTAGCCCACGTCCAGCCCTAGCGGTTATGGAGTTGGAATTGAGTGCTGGAGTTCCTGAAAGTCTATGAGAGTTTGAGCATGCAAACCCTAGCGGTTATGGGGTTGAGATTGAGTGCTGGAGTTCCTGAAAGTCTATGAGAGTTTGGCATGCAAATTATGGCATCACCTGCGTATAGCAGGGAGAATCCCTACATCGAATCGCTGTATGGCAGCATTCGCGAGTTGGGTCATACGGTCGACCATTTTTCAGTTGCTGGCGTGGTGCGAGGTCAGTATGCGGTGTGGCATTTTCATTGGCCAGAGCGCACCCTAAATGATCCCCATTGGCTACGGGCGATCGCCAAAACCGTCATCATGCTGTTGCTCATGGCGATCGCCCGACTGCGCGGCATCCAAACCGTGTGGACGGTGCATAACCTAGGTTCCCACGAACGGTTTTATCCTCAGCTAGAGTCGTGGTTTTGGGCTGTGTTTACACGCCAGCTGTCGGGCTATATCAGCCTGAGCCAGGTGGGGTTAGACGTTGCGCAGAAACGGTTTCCGGCGATCGCCCACCTGCCGGGGTTTGTGGTGCCCCACGCCCACTACCGAGGGGAATATCCCGATACCCTGACCCGTGAGCAAGCGAGGCAATACCTGAATATTCCTGACGATGACTCTGTGGCGCTGCTAATTGGCCGACTGCGTCGCTACAAAAACGCGCCCCAGTTGATCCACAGCTTCCGCCAACTGCCCGACACGCATAGCCGCCTCTATATCGTCGGCAGCCCCGAGTTTGAAGACATTCGTGCCGAAATCGAAGCCGCCGCTGCCGCCGATGCGCGAGTGCAGTTGCATCTCGACTTTATCCCCCCCGACAAAATGCAGCTCTATTTGCGGGCGGCGGATCTAGTCGTTCTGCCCTACCGCGAAATTCTCAACTCGGGCAGTGCGGTGCTCGCCCTTTCCTTTGACTGTCCTGTGCTGGTGCCAATGGCGGGTTCGCTCGGCGAGTTGCAGCGCGTCGCCGGAGCCGACTGGGTTCACACCTACACCGATGACCTAACGCCAACAGCGCTGGCTCATGCAATGGATTGGGCACGTCACGCTCCCCGCGCCCAATCGCCGCCGTTAGACCCGCTCAATCAAGGGGCGATCGCCCAGCAAACGCTCGAGGCGTATGGGGCGATCGTCTCTCGTTAGCATCAAGTGTGTTTTAGCCCGATAGATTCATTCTTCAGCAGATTCATTCACCGCTGCTCGCCCCCAACGTCAGGCCAGCCCGCAGTTCACGCACCTACTATCTTCTGGAGACTCGTCATGCACCCTCACGTCACCGTCATCATTCCCACCTACAACGACTTTGATAGCCTTAAGCTCTGCCTTAGTGCGCTAGAGCAGCAAACCTATCCCGCTGATCGATATGACGTGATTGCCATAGACAACAGCTCCTCCTATGACCTGACGCAGCGACTCGCAGACTTTCCCCATGCCACAGCGATTGTGGAGCACCGACAAGGTTCCTATGCGGCCCGCAACGCCGGAATTCAGCATGCCAACGGGACAGTCTTGGCTTTTACAGATGCCGACTGCATCCCTGCGCCTCAATGGCTAGAAAAAGGTGTAGACAGTTTGGTAGCTCATCCAGACTGTGGACTCGTGGCAGGCGAGGTGAACATGTTCTTTCAAAATCCCGATCATCCCACCGCCGCTGAGCTGTTTGACAGCGTCTCGGGTTTGCCCCAGCGGCTGTTTGTGGAGCGCTACAAGTTTGCCATTACCGCTAACCTGTTCACCTATAAGGCCATGTTTGAGGCAGTAGGGCTATTTGATGCAGACCTGAAGTCAGGTGGGGATTATGAGTGGGGCACCCGAATCTACAAACTGGGCTACCCCCTCGTATTTGCAGAAGATGCCATCATTCACCACCCAGGGCGCACCACCTTGGCAGAGCTGAGGAAAAAACATCGCCGAGTGGTGCGAGGGCATTATGGACTGATGCAGCGTGGCGTGTATTCTCGCCAAAAGTTTTTCCTAGCGGCGATCGCCGAATCCCTCATTCCCTTTGCCTTTTTAGCCTCTGTGATGCTGCACCCCTCATTCAAATCATGGCCCCATCGGCTCAAGGCTACTTGGGCAGCGCTAAATATTCGCTATGTGCGCGGTTGGGAACGGGTGCAATTAATTATGGCCGAAATATCCACCCCGCGTCCTACGACAAGTGCTGTCAATGCGCCTGGGCCACTTAATTAAACGTGACTCTGAGATAATTCTGAGATAATTTCGGACTCAAATTCTTTTCAGACACCAGATCCAGAACCTCTCAGTGGATCCAATCGCTCACCCAATGGAATGGAATTGTGGATGCTCTTTGTATAGCTGGCATTTAGAGAATTGACATAACGCTTTTCATTGACTGTGGGCAGAGAACTAAATGAACCCGCGCATATACGTTAATTGTTGTACTCAGCGCCCAACCCACTCTCGAGGTTTTGGCACTTTAAATCCGGGAACAAGTAAAGAGCGATAAGAGAGTGAGCTGAGCACCGCCACAAAGTCAGATGGGAGAGAAAACCGGAATGTATTTAACCTTGCTAAGGGTTGCCAGGGTTGCGATACCCAGGTGCTATACAATGGCGCTCATAGTATTGGGAGTAGCAAAATGGTGACAAATTCAGGGGCTAACTCGGCGGCAGGTATGGATGTCGCGAAGGGTGCAGATGAGGTCGATACGGCGATCGCCCAAGGGCTTGACCTCGACGGCACCCCCATCCCGTCTGAAAAGCTGACGCTTTATCAGCAGGTTATGGCATTGGAAGCGGGGCGTCAGCGCAGCGGCGTTAGCAATACTATGCGATCGCGCATTGTTCGAATTGGGGCTAAGCATATCCCTCAAGATGAGCTGAACCAACAGCTGATTGCGGCAGGCTTCGCTGGGTTAAAGCCGAAAGAAATTGCTTTCTATTACAGTGGAACGTAAGGCTGCTCAATTTAGGCCAACGTCGGGGCAGAATAGGTAGCGAAGCTAGACTGAGGGAGAGAGCGGTATGGGGCAGAGGCCCTGATACGCCACAACAAGCTCCCCAGCAAGGCCGCTGTTCCTACCCCTAAGTTCTACAAAAACCGTAGATTGGAGACCAAAACCCCAATCGTGGAACTTCCCGATCAACAGCTTCAAACCTGCTGGTTTCTACCTGCACTCTGGTTGATTTAAGATGACTCTACTTTATTTATCTGGCGATCTCTTCAATAGTTTTACTGGTGTGAACGCGGCTTCGCTATTCGAGTTTTCTCGCGCTCACTGCATTGGCATTTGCGCGTTTCTGGTTCCGGCTAATTTGCTGGCGACGCTGCAAACCCTGATTTGGGTTGGGCTACATCGTTCGGCATCCCAGATTCGGCTGATGGTGGGAGTATCTGGCCTCTATGCCTTGGTCATGCTGGGGCATGTTGCCACTTGGTTCATGATTGGCGTTGTGGCGGGGCCTACCTTCGTGCTGACTGGGCTGGCGCTCACTTGCTTAAGCTTAAATAGCTGGGCGATCGCTCATCCATCTAGCCTTGTCGCCTTGCTGCAGCGTATTAGTCAGCCGTTTGGGGCGATCGCCCACTCCCTTGCCCACAGACTGGAGCATTCCCTATGGAAACCCTCGACCCGATGAATGCCGTAATTGGCGGTTTGGCGATCGCCATCTTCATTGGTGGATTTTTAATGATGTTCACCACTTTTTTCACCAGCCGCGACTAGGTCACTCCCATTGGCTTCTGCGATCGCCGTATCGAATCGCCGTATCAAAAAACGAAACCCTGTCGGTTTAGCAGGGCGATCGCCTTAATCTAAAGAAGTCACTCCTCATGCCTGCAGCAGCTCGTTTTGGGCTGCTGCTTTGTATTGAGAGAGTTTTGGCTGTTGGAGAGATGTATCTTCCTGTGGAAATCTGGCACAACGTTAGGTCGGCAAATGCCTAAAACCATGCTGTTTACCTGTTGCTCAGCGGGTTCAGTTATATCAGTTCCGAAAATTTGGGCTGCAAATGGGGGGCAAGGGGGCAAAGCCCCCTTGTGGGGAACGCAGTTCCCCACCCCCTCCTCAAACAATCCGTCGTTCTGATTTAGAGAGTTGATATTAGATTAACTGTCTGGCTTGGCTGCCGCTGACGGAAACGTGAGGTAAAAGCAAGCGCCTTGCCCTGGCGTGCTTTCAGCCCAGATCTCACCGCCATGTCGGTGAACAATTCGCTGCACAATGGCTAGCCCAATGCCGTGACCGTCTAGCTCAGGTTGAGAATGTAGCCGTTGAAATGCGCCAAACATCACATCCACATACTTCATCTCAAATCCTAGCCCGTTATCCCGGACAAAGAGGGTGCCATCGGGCCGGGTGCCTACGTCGATCCGAGGTGGGTTAGCGCCTTGGCTAAATTTAAACGCATTGTCTAATAGGTTAGAAAAGACCTGTTGCAGCAGGTTTTCGTCGCCTAGAATCGTGGGCAATTCGCCTACAGAAATCTGGGGTGTGGCGGTAGGGGTGGACGAGGCTGGTAAGGTGATGGCGATCGCCCGTTCTACCAACGGTCGCAGCGGTACTGGCTGCATCTGCATCTGCCGCCGTCCTAACCGCGACAGCGTTAGCAACCCATCGATCAGCTTTCCCATCTTTTGGCTACTGTGCTGAATTACGGATAGATAGTGCAGCACCTTGGGGTTGGTGGCGGCATCGGTGCCAGTGAGCTGCTGCCCTAGCGCTGCTACAAAGCCGCTAATATGTCGCAATGGCGCTCGCAGATCATGAGACACCGAGTAGGAAAACGACTCTAGCTCTTGATTAATGGCCTCAAGTTGGCGGGTTCGTTCTGCCAACGCCTGACGGGCTTGCACCAGCTCTGTAATATCGCGAGAAGACCCCACTAATCCATACACCTCGCCGTTGGGGCGCTTCACCGGAATTTTGAAGGTGTCAAGGTGCAGCGTGCCAATGGGGAGATCTAGGGTTTCTTGAGTTCGCAGGGTCTCCCCCGATTCAAACACCTGATGGTTTTGGGCCATAAAGTAGGCAGCCTGTTCAGGCGGAAAGCACTCAACCACGGGTTTGCCTTCGAGTTGGTGGCGATCGCCAAATCCTGATGCATTTGCCATGGGGGCATTGCAGATGCGAATGCGCATGTCGGCCCGGTCAATCACAAAAATGTAGTCGGGCAGAGTATTAAAAATAGCGCGCAGTTCTTCGGTGCGTTCTGCCACTTGACGCTCTAGGTCTGCGTTGAGATGGCGAATCTCTTGCTCAATTCGCTTGCGCTCGGTGATATCTTGTCCAATCCCTAATATGCGGCCATCGTCTAGCCGAATATTGGCCCAGGTTGTGCTGAGCAGCCGTCCATCTCGGGTGCGAACTTCAAAATCTTCCCAGGTTCCATTGCCGTTGAGGATGTGGTGTTGGGCCCGTTCGCAGTCTGCAGGATTGGGATAGCATTTTTCTATAACAGGCTCGTGCTCAAAATCTTCTTTTTGCCATCCCAGGGTGCGCTCCATGGCTGGGTTCACCAACTCGACTTGCCCACTGGCTGACTGAAACACCAGCATCACCGGAATGTGATCCACGATAGTCTGTAGAACTTCGGCCTGGTGGCGCAAGCCTGCCTCGGCGCGGTGGCGCTGAACGGCGTCTGATAAGATGCGGGCGATCGCCTGCAAGAAAAACCCATCCTCTGGGGTAAATGAACGCGGCTGAATTGTGCAAGCGGTGATCACGCCAACTGGTGGCGCAGTGGCGTCGGTAGATGCATGAACGATTGGAATGCTGATGCCGCTGCGGATCTGAGGGGATTGAAATAGCGAGGGGTGTAGCCCAGTGCCATCGTGTTGAGGGCTGTAGTGCATGACAACGCTACCGGGGAAGGTCGAAATCGGGAGGGCACCGGGGCGATCGCCCTCCTCCACTGCAACGGCCTCGGTCTGGCGCAGGTAGTGAGTCAGGGTATAGCCAGGAAAAGACGTTGTATCCACCGACAGGGTGAAGTGGTCGATCAAGGCGTGATCCCATCCGGTGACGGCGCGCAGCAGTAGCGTGGTGCCATCCGGCATTAGCTCAAAAGCTTTGCAATGTTCGACGTTGAGTGCCTCTGATACCAACGCTACGGCTGCTTGCATCAGTGATACAGGCTCTGTACCTGCTAGAGCTTGCTGACCCAACTGGGCGATCGCCCGCTGCTGCTGTGCGAGCTGCTGCAATTGCTGCATCGTGCGGTTGCGCTCAGTCACGTCAACGCCAACGCCCCATACCTGCCAGTTGGGGATAGGGGAATGAGTGCTCACGTTCGACCAGGCAATGGTGCGCATGCTGCCGTCTTTGCAGGTAAGATCCCACTCCCAATCTTGATAATTGTGGCCCCGCTCTTCCATCTCGTTTAGCTGCTGCGCCCGGTATTCCGCATTGGGATATAGCAACTCCCACGCGTGGGGATTGAGGATGATTTCATCGGCGCTATAGCCAGTCACCCGTTCACATTCCGCGTTCCAGGCTACAAGATTGCCCTGCTCATCGGCTGCATTGAGCAAGATGGGCATGCGTTGAATAATTAGCCGCAGGCGAGCTTCATTGTCTTGCACAAGCTGCTGCGCCAGCTTGCGTTCGTGAATGTTTTGAATGATCCCCGCATAGGAGTGGGGGTTGCCCTCTTCGTCGCAGATTAGGGTTAAGCACAAGCTCGCCCAAATCAGGCTGCCATCTTTGCAGACATAGCGCTTTTCTGAAAACTGACTATGGCGATGCCCGTTTAGCAGGGTCTGATTCAGGCTCACATCCGTAATCATGTCGTCAGGATAGGTCAAGTCCTGATAGCGCATGTGCAGCAATTCAGCATAGGAGTAGCCCACCATATTGGCAAAGGCGGGATTGACTCGAAGGTAGCAGCCGCTGAGGTCGGATTGCATAATCCCCACGGCAGCCTGATCGAAAATAGCTTCAAAGATGGAATCACCTGCGGCGGTCGCGGTCGCTGCCGCCGACCAGCTAGACGGATGGTGATCTCGAGGTTCAGGTGGCTGGTCTTGTACCCCCTCTATTGAGCCCAAGGTTTCATAGGCGTTGAGCAATGCTGTCTGTAGGTCGCCGTTTGGGGCTGTATTTGGAAAGACTAACGGGGCGTTTGGAGCGTGGGTGTGGGACGCAGTGCGGGCGATCGCCATCTCTAAACTCAGGCTCAGGGGCAGCAACAACTGCTCTAGCCTGGGTTGAGGCGGCACCTGCATCCACAGCAGCACCAGCCCCCACCCGCCGTCTGGCAAGGCTGTGCGAATGCCCCAAAGCTGGGTTGCGCCCAAGTCTGGCCTGCAGCACAACGCCACAACTCGCCGCTCATGCTGCGCAGTATTCTCCGTGGATGATGCGAGGGCGAGCACCAGCCATGCTATTGCCGCATGCACCAACGCTGGAACCTGGTGCAACGGCATCACTTGGCTAAGGAGGAGCGCCGGATCGCCGATGCCGCCCACGGGTGTGACGCTTATTTCTAAGGGCTCGGCGTTGGCCGTAGTGGGGTCTGATGCAGGCAAGAGCAGGCCCTGCGCTGCACAACACCGGCACTTATCGCCAAGTAAGGCATCGTTGTTTAAAGGGGAAGTGTCATTCAGCGCGGTCGCTAGCGTCTGCGCTGCCGCTGCCACCACCGCTGCGGCAGACACCGCCTCAGCGCCGAGCTGCCGCAGGGTTGCGCTCCAGCGCAGAACATGTTGAGGGGTCAGCAGGGTGGGTGAGGGCATGACATATCGCAACCACACAGGGACGGAACTCAGGAATAATGCCTCGTCGGCATAGCTACAGGCTACCTACTATTTTCCTATGAAAGCTTCGAAGCCGACCTGTGGGCTTAAACAAAGATTCAACCGGCCTAATGCGAAGAAAGCTATCACACCCGTCTGGTTCTATCGCAGCAAGCGGATAGAGCCTGTTGCTTTGCCCGAGTTAGTGGCCAACTCAACGGCTAACAATGCCCGACCACTGCACTTTTTTCTGCGGGTTACGGCGATAGGAGTAAAAATATTCCGGCATCTGATAGGTGCAAAAGGGGGCGATCGCCACCTGTTCAGTTCCAAGCCCTACCTGGTCTAGCTGTAGGGCAATGACACGGCGCACATCCAGACGCACCCGCTGAAATTGTGGGTCGGGGAGCAGCGGCGAGTTGGGCAAGTGCCGCAGCGTGTTTAGAATTAGCTCTATGACTTTGCCTGAGCGCTCTACACTAACCGGTTCTAGCGGTGTCGTTCCAGCACTCGCCTCAGCTTGAACAAGGGCAGCCTGGGGTGCCGCCTCTGGCACAATGGATGCGCCGACGGTAGCGGCAACGGCGGTAGAGACTTGGTAGACTTCTCCGGCGATCGCTGGCCCCAGCACCACACGCAGATCCCTCAGAGCACTCCCCTGCGCCTGCAGTCGGGCGATCGCCCTGGGCACAATGGCAGCAGCCGTGCCGCGCCACCCCGCATGGGCTGACGCCACCCGGCCTGTGCGACCATCCGCAATGAGCACAGGCACACAGTCGGCTGTGCAGACCCACGCCGCGTGGTTCGCTCCATCGGTCACCACCCCATCTGCTTCGGGTAGCAGCCCAGCCTGCGAGACTGCTGCATTAGTCGGGGCTGCGGCTATCGTCGCTGCAATTTCTGACGAACTGAGTACCCGATTGCCATGAACCTGCTTTACCCGATAGGGCGTGGCCTGGGCCGACAGTGCTGCGGTCAGAGCCTCAGGCGGGTGCAGCACTGCCTGCTGCGTAAAAAAACCATGAGAAAAGTCTGCCAGCAACTGGCAGGTGAGGTAGGGCACGCCATTCCACGATTGCCATTGCCATGTGTGCATTGCAGTTGAGGGTGATGTGTTCATCAATCGATCTGAATCCTATGATTTGAACCCTGAGATCTGAATTCTGTCAGGCGAGCATGACGCCACCCTAATGTGCCAAGCCATGCTAATCAGTTGCCACTAACTTGAGGTGCCATGTGCAGCCTACTTACACGTTACAAGAGGCAAACTGCAAGATGAGAAATTGGAAAGGAAGGGAGGCCCCGAGATTGTGGGTGATCTTTCAATCTCATGTTGATTGTGTGGTGTTTATGCGGGTCAGGGGTCTAGCCATATTTGACAAGCGATGCCACAGGTGCGGCTGCTCGAAATCGATGGGCATTAGGCTAGCGATGGGTGGATAAGACGATTTACCCGGATTAGGGAACAAACAGAATGTAAAACACGACGGAGCATCGAAGTGGTTGAACGCAACCGCACTCATTTCTTGAGCTGCGACTGTTTCTTCTATATTTCTAGGCCTCACTCCTAATCTTAGGCAATGGCCGTGGAATACTGAGATGGCGTACGGAACAGAGAGAGCGGTTATGCAGCGTCTCTAGCCTAGGCTTATCCTAGATATCAGCTAAATCTCGGTATATTCAGTATTTTCTGGCGGTTTGTATATGCTTTACAAAGTTATCCCCCACCTGGGTGAAATCGGAGTAAAGCCAGCGTAAATGTCCTCCGACTTTCTGTAGAATCCAGTACAATGCCTGAGGAATACAGCTCAAAATAGCTCATGAAATTCCCTAATGAAAGGGAGCTACATCGCTTGAATTGGCTTGGAGATGCGATGAGCGATCGCCAGAGTTGTTTTTCCAAAACAGCGTCCTAGCCAACGTTAGATAGAGGGTGTGAGGGATTCTTTTTTGTGTAGAACTGTCTCCCTCATATGAATGAAGTGGTCGTCTCTCAAATGGGTCTTGTCATAGAAGAAAGGGCTAAACCAATCCTATATGCCAAATTAGGTTGAGATCGTGGCCCAGATAAATTAATGCAGTTAGGTGCTCGAGCAAGTGGTGATGATGCAAAAACGCAGCAAGGCTCATAATTCTCATGGTGCATTCAGTCAGAGTGCATTCAGTCGGTTCACTGCATTGCTGATGCTCAGCCTAATGGGTAGCACTGGCATTTTGGCGAGCGGACTGACTATCGCACGTGCTTCTGAAGCTGATGTCGGTGCTATTCCGAGTGCTGAAGATTTGTTGGCGCCAGTAACCTCTACTCCTGCCCGAGCTGAAGTCCCTCGCTTTAATCGCCCCAGCGCTGAGGTGAGTCCACCCCAAGAGCCTGCGCCTAGCCCTGTGGCTGAGTCGGCTGCACCGTCGCCTGCGCCAGTCTCAACCCAGGCTGAGACAACCGCTCCGGCGATCGCCCAGCCCAATTCTTCGCCGTCACCAGTTGTGGTTCCAAATCAGGCTCCGGTGGCTCCGGCGGAGACAGCAGAAACCCCGGCTTCTACAGAAGACCCCGGCCAGCGGGCTCTAACGGACTTTAGCGAAAATTATATTGACCCCACCCAATATGACGTAGGTGCGACGCGTAGCGATCAGCCTACTGTCGTATTCTCTGAGCGTTCTACGGGTTGTGAACAGTCAGTGCAGTCGGGGCAAGCTGTGCCAGACAGCATTTGCCGTGCCATTCAAGCCCGGGTTGCTAACGAACAGCAGCAGGCCGGAGCGACGGGCGGTGCTGCGGGTGCTCCAGCGTCTACAGCAGCGAGCTCAACAGCGGCCAACGGACAAAGCAGGTCTGCCGCCAATCCCCTCTCAATTCAGTCGTTCTATAACCGGACTGTACGGCCCTTAGCCGTTGCAGGGAATGGCAACGCCAATATCATGTATCCGTTGTCTATTCCGGCTGCTATTTCGTCGGTTTTTGGCTGGCGCATTCATCCCATTTCGGGCGATCGCCGCTTTCACTACGGGACTGACCTAGCGGCACCGACCGGTACGCCAGTAGTAGCCGCAAAATCTGGACGCGTTGATATCGCTAGCTTCTTGGGTGGTTATGGGCTCACGGTTGTGGTGCATCACGAAGATGGGCGCGAGCAAAGTCTTTATGCTCACCTATCCGAAATCTTTGTTCGCCCTGGCGAACAAGTTAACCAAGGCGAGGTGATTGGTCGAGTGGGCAGCACCGGAAATTCCACGGGCCCTCACTTGCACTTTGAGTTCCGAGAGCGCACGACCGATGGCTGGGTCGCGTTAGATCCTGGGCTAGCTTTGCAGGCAGCCCTAGCCCAAATGGTCAATGGCTTCCGATTGGCTCAATTGCCCTTACCCGAATTTGAGCTAAATGACAAAATGCCGTTTTCGTTTGCGGTGACTGGTCTGCAGGATTTTGGCAAGCTTGCAAGTGATGTGCTGCCTGAGGTGAGCATTGCCCCGCCAGGAAGCACCCCCGTAAGGGCGATCGCCGCAATTAAAGCAAGCGAAGAGACGGTATCTGATTCGACTTCAGCGCTGCAACCACAAGGAGACAAGGTTGTCGAAGCTGCCGAGATAGAGGACGACCTCCCAGAAGTGCGCATCAAAGCCACTGTGGAATAGTGTGGGTTTGAGTTGAACCTTACGAAGGAGAGGAGGGCTGCACTATCGAAAGTACAGCCCTCTCCGGTTTGTTTTGAAGTATGGAGCGTTGCTGGGTCAGCGCTCCATTATCCATAGCCATGCTCAGACAGAAACCCTGCATCAACCACCTTGCTGTGGGATGGGTGCGCCATAAACCCACCAAATGCGGCGATCGCCCCTGTCTCTTGATTCATCCCCAGCCCCATAAACCGTTCCACATACTTCCCCAAGACATCCCCCTCTAGATTGACGCACCCACCCAGTTGCAGGGCACTAAGGTTCGTCTCTGCATAGGTTAAGGGAATTACCGCCACCATAAATCGACTGCCATCTGCCGCGCAGTCGGCTACCGTTAGGCTAATGCCATTGATCGCAATGCTACCCTTGGGCACGAGGTATCGAGCCACATGGGCGTCCACCACCTCAAAGTCCATTTCCCAGGAGGTTTTGGTCTGTGTGGTGGCAGCCAAATATCCTAAGCCATCCACATGCCCGGTCACAAAGTGGCCTCCCAGCTTGCTCCCTACCCGCAGTGAAGGTTCCAGATTTACGGGAATGGTATCGAGTCGCTGCTCCAGCGTCGTGCGGCGTAGGGTCTCTGGTGACACATCTGCGACAAACCCATCAGGGCGCAATTCTGTGACCGTCAGGCAGACACCATCCACCGCCACACTGTCACCCAAATCTAGGTCAGCCAGTAGGGATGAACCCTGTAAGTGACGTGAGGGATTACAGATCACCAAGAGGCGGGTGGCATCAAGCTGACGAACATAGCCCGTGGTTTGAATGAGTCCAGTAAACACAATAAACCTATAGCCGTCTTAAACGATTTGATGTACGAGGCATAGCACTGATTGGCCCTGATATTGTGCTACAACCCTGGCTTGGTCAAGGCTTCGGCACAATACTTGTCCTAACGTCGTCAATAGCTGCAATCAGTGTAAGGGCAGACCCAGCGTCGCCTGATCGACGTCTCACACTATAGGTGCGATTGGCGTCGGCACCGGCTTTGTTGTGAAGTATGACGCTTTTTAAGGGTTGATTGCAAAGCTTCCCAACTGACAAGGTGAGTTTCTACAGTGAAACCATTGTTTGATACACATGATCAGGCGCTACCGCTAAACCACCGACAGAGAGACGCCACACCTGGTCTGAATCTATGAAACAACACTCAACTAGAGCGATTTTCTGAGTACCGTCTAAAATTTAAAGAGGGGAATTCCTTAAACCCTTGATTCCAATCCAGTGATTTTTCACTGAGCGCTTGCTACCTCAACGGAATATTGGAGGCGTGAACTATTGCGTTATTGAGTTGCGTCATAGAAGAGGTGGACTCTCCAGAAATTCATCAATTTGATACTGCGTTTAGGCAAACCTTCAGATTTCTCTCGATGCATTACCCTGAGTTCAGGGCATACTGGAGTTCATATCGCATTTAGCTCTCCCCATACTCTCAAGAGTTGAGTTTGTACATAGCAGCATGATCTGAGGGCTATAGAATCTGAGGGCTATAGAAAAAGTAAGCAAGTAAGCTAAGTAAAAGCTGGGAAACCTAGACTATACTAGCAGCCTCAAGGACTGTACTAAATCATGTACTAGTGGGAGGATGGAGAGGATCTGTAGCGCCCGACTAGTATCGATACGTTTTCTGTAGGCGTTCTTATCCGTAGGCGTTTTTAATAGTCTGCGGGATGTAGCAGACTTCTGGCTTTATCAGTCAACGCCTCAACACAGGCTATGTCCTGGTTGCTGACTATCGATCCCAGTGCTGAAGTTTAAGCAAATACGCTTACCCATTGCTCAGGGTCACGCAAATGTCCCAGCTCAAAGTGTCGCATCCTATTCGTAATTTCTAATTTGATTCCAGTACACTACAAACTACATTGACGGGTTCATCATCTGTTCGCTCATCGGATTCTGAGGCTAAGCAATGATTGAGATGAAGGTCGCCGGGATAGCCCTAGAGGCTGCAAGCCGCAGCCCTATAATACTCTTGCGCGATTCCACAGAGCGCCGACAGCTGCCCATTTATATTGGTCAAGAGCAAGCCAGAGCCATCATCAGTGCTTTAGAGAACCAGACGCCGCCTCGTCCACTTACCCATGATTTAATGGTCAATATTTTGGATGAGATCGGGGCTACTTTGGAGCGAATTGTGATTCATTCGTTGCAAGACAGTACTTTTTATGCTGTATTGAGCGTGCGCCAGGGAGAGATACTCAAAGAGATTGATGCGCGCCCTAGTGATGCGATCGCCCTAGCTTTAAGAACACGCAGCTCTATTTGGGTTGTCGAAGAAGTCATTGCTGATGCGTCAATTCCCGTTGATCGGGATGCAGATGAGGCAGAGCAGCAGGCATTTCGCGACTTCTTATCTGATCTTCGCCCATCAGACTTTACCCAGCGAGGCAAGTCTAAAAGCAGCGAGAGTTAGGGCAGATACATTCAAAAGCTTTACTCAACCTCAGCTCGGTAAATCCCCAAACCCGCTCTGCCCGCGTCGCGGGCAGAGCGGGTTTGCATTGTTTCAGCCCCATCGTGCGGGGATGAAACAATGCAAACCCCCCGTTTAATCAAGTCTGATTGGTTTACCAAATATGGCAGGATCTGGGTAGATGGTGTGGAAACCTCCCTTTGTTTTGAGAACCCAGGCTAATGCACTATCGTCGCTTTGGTAAAACCAATCTGCCTCTTTCAGTCTTTTCTTTAGGGACGATGCGCTGTTTGGCAACTGAGCAGGAGTTTTCTGCCATGGTGCAGCGGGCGATCGCCCTTGGGATCAACCATCTGGAAACGGCTCAGGGTTATGGGCAGAGTGAGCAGTTTTTGGGCTCAGCCCTCCGCTCGCTCGCGATTCCCCGCGAGGCGGTTTACCTGACGACCAAAGTGACCCCTACTCCCAATGCAGCGGCGATGGCTCAGACCCTCGACGATTCTCTGACGCGATTGGGGGTGGACTATATAGACTGCCTGGCTATCCACGGACTCAACACTGTCGAGCATTTAGAGTGGGTGCGGGCTGGTGGCCTAGACGGGGTGCATCAAGCGGTTGCAGATGGGCGAATTCGCCATGTGGGGTTCTCAACCCACGGACCGCTAGAGGTGATTTTGGGGGCGATCGCCACGGATCAATTTTCCTTCATCAACCTGCACTACTACTACTTCAACCAACGAAACTTGGCAGCGATTGAGGCCGCTGCGGCGTGCGATATGGGCCTGTTTATCATCTCCCCAGCTGATAAGGGAGGCTTGCTCTATACGCCGCCTGAGGCGCTGCGCCAGACATGCCAGCCCTTTGAGCCGTTGCAGTTGACCTATCGATTTTTGCTAAGCGATCCACGCATCACCACCCTGAGTGTGGGGCCTGCAGTGGCGTCTGAACTAGATGCCATTTACTCAGTTATGGATGCGGCAGAACCCCTGACCGATGCTGAACATCAGGCGTTTGGTCGATTGGCACAGCAGTCGCTGGCGGCGCTGGGGACTGAACGCTGTAGCCAATGTTTTCAGTGTTTGCCCTGTCCTGTAGACATCAATATTCCCGAAGTGCTGCGGTTGCGAAATTTAGCGATCGCCCATGATATGACGGCCTACGGACGCTACCGCTATGCCATGTTTGAGAAGGCGGGGCATTGGTTTCCTGGAACTCGGGGCGATCGCTGCACTGACTGCGGGGATTGCTTACCCCGCTGCCCTGAGCAACTTAATATCCCTGATCTGCTGCGCGACAGCCATCATCGGCTGAGCGGCAACACTCGCCGTCGTCTGTGGGAGGACTAATTGAATTGTCTGCTATTGTGCATGCCCTGCCCCTGGAGGGGATGTTACTCTAAAGAGGTGCGCAAACGCGTCAAACGATTGGTAATTCAAGACCACGACAAATCAGCAAGGCAATTTTTCGAGAGCATTATTTATATGGTTGCAACCCCTGACCAACGGCAAGACTCAGTAACGGCAGCTTCCGTGGGCGATCGCGTTGCTGTATTACTGATGGGCTATGGCGAAGTTGAAAGCTACGATGATTTCGCCAACTATAACGAACAAGCGCTAAACCTCCTCACTGCTAAGTTTGCGCCTGTGCCTCTCTGGCTCTATCCCCCTCTGGCAAAGCTGCTTGCTGTGTTTGACCTGCATGAATGGCAGCACCAACATGATCATTTTATTTCACCCCACAACGCTATTTTCGAGCAGCAGCGAGCGGGAATTGAAACCCAACTCCAAGCGCATTGGGGAGAGCGGATTAAAGTATTCAAAGCATTTAACTTTTGTGCACCCCATTTGCCAGATCAAGTCCTAGCGCAAATCAAGGCGGAAGGGTTTGACAAACTTCTTATCTATCCTCTGCTAGTCGTGGATTCTATCTTCACCAGCGGCATCGCGGTAGAGCAAGTGAACCAGGCGCTAGCGCAGCAATTTGACGGGGTCGAGCATTGGGTCAAAGGCATGCGCTACATTCCCTCCTTCTTCAATGAGCCCGACTACATTGCCCTAATGGCAAAGATGGTAGAAACCAAAATCCGCCAGGATTTAGCAGTGGCGCACCTGCCCTCTCAAACGGGCATCGTGCTGATGAACCATGGCTGCCCCCACAAGGCTAAAGGATTTACCTCTGGCATTGATGAAAGCCAAGCGCTCTATGAGCGGGTACGAGAGCGGCTCATCAATCGCTATCCACTGATTTCTGTCGGCTGGCTCAACCATCAAACCCCATTGATTGATTGGACGCAGCCCAATGCTGACCTAGCTGCCAAAAACCTAATTGATTTGGGAGCCACGGCGCTGGTGTTTATGCCCATTGGCTTTGCCACTGAAAATCACGAAACGCTATTGGATGTAGATCACATCATCCAAGGGCTACGTCGCAAGCATCCCCATGTGACGTATGTGCAGATGCCGTGCGTCAATGACCATCCTGAATTTTTGAAGATGGCTGCGACCTGGGCTGAACAGCATGTTGCCGCACTTTTAGAAGAAGATGCTTTAGTGGTGAACCCGCAGTTGGCGATCGCCCAAGCTCAGCACTATGCAGAGCATCATGGGCATGGCCATAGCCACGATCACGGGCACAGCTCGGGTCATGACCACGGTCATCATCACGGGCACTCTCACTAAAGACGATACCGACAGAGGCCAAAATAAACCCGAGAAGATGTTTCGAGTAACGTCTTCTCGGGTTTGTTGCAGAGGGGTATAGAGCATCCACAGCGAAGGGAAAAGCCAGTGGATGGGGCTTGGCCTAACGTTCTATGCCCCAAGACTGGGTTAAACAACGCTAAAGCCATACTGACGTGACGATTCATCGCTGGGGCGATCGCCAAAAAAAACTGGCCGCGAGGCCAGCTTACCTAAACTTATAGTCGTCGTTTCTTTAAGTAGTTGAAAGAAACCCGCTCTGCGCGTTCCCAATGCAGCAGGGGGCTACTTAATTCCACACAACGGCAGAATCAAATTCCAGACCTAAGTGTATCAACATACACAGCCCTTATGTCATAAAACTTCACCGTCAAACACCGCTAAGTATATAAACCCATCTAATGCATGAACTCACCCCTTTGATCGTCCTTGGCCGCTGAGATGTGCCGTTCCTGTGGTTTGTCCCTGCTCACGTTAAGCAACCTGAGTTCGGGATAAGCTCAAACCCTTAATGTGCCGTGCGCGTCGCGCACGGCACATTAAGGGTTTTGGGGCATCGCGCGTCGCGCGATGCCCCAAAACCCTCTTAACCCGAACTGACGTTAAGCAAGGCTGCTCTGCTGTGGGTTCAGAACTCTTCAGAACACATGATTGATCTCCTGCTTTCGCTACCTCATCGCAAGTTGCTCAACTTTCCGGCTTTCTTGAATCACGTACCTTAAGGGCATAGAGGTTACTGTAGTAGCCCAAAACATATTATTTTTAGGGCTTATACAAACGCTATGTAAAACTGTATGGCTGCCAAATTACACGGGGCGATCGCCGCTGGTAACCCCAGTACGGCTGAAGCGGGGCTAGAGATGCTGCGGCAGGGCGGAAATATTTTTGATGCTGTCGTGGCGGCAGTGCTGGCAGCCTGTGTGGTTGAACCTACCCTCACGTCGCTGGGCGGCGGCGGCTTCTTGCTAGCGCACACAGCGAATCAGCAGAATATTCTGTTTGACTTTTTTACCCAAACACCTCGTCAACGGCGATCGCCCGACCAAGTTAGCTTTTACCCAGTGGAGGTTGATTTTGGCATAACGACTCAAGAATTTCACATCGGGTTAGGGTCTGTTGCTGTGCCTGGAACTGTCAAAGGAATGACGCAGGTGCATCAGCAACTTGGACGACTGCCCTTCGCGTTGGTCGCTGAACCGGCCATTCAGTTAGCAAAAACTGGATTTACGGTGGGGACGTTTCAAGCCTACTGCTTCAGAATTCTGGAACCAATTTTGCTGGCTTGTCCAGAGATGCGCCAGATTGTAGCACCTCATGGTCGGCTCCTTCAACCTGGTGACTGGCTGCGAATGCCGGCGTTAGCCGATACTCTAATGCAATTTGTGGAAGAGGGCGATCGCCTGTTTTATGTGGGTGAACTGGCGCAGCAGCTCGTTCGCGACAGTCAGGCTCAGGGGGGCTATCTCACCTTGGATGACCTAGCTCACTATCAGGTCATAGAGCGATCGCCCCTCCTTACTAACTATCGTGGTCACACCCTGGTCACAAACCCTCCACCTAGCTCGGGCGGCACGCTAATTGCCTTCGCGCTCAAACTTCTGTCGGGTATAGATCTGTCTTCAGTAACCTTTGGTTCCACGACCCACCTCACCTTGCTAGCAGAGGTAATGCGGCAAACCAATCTGGCTCGTGCTGATGGCTATGATGCTCGCCTCTACCAGCCTGGCGTGGCTGAACACTTTTTAGCCGACACCCACTGTCAACCCTATGCAGACCCGTTGAAGGCGATCGCCAACAAATGGGGCAGCACCACCCACATCAGCGGCATCGACAGCGATGGCAATGCCGCCAGCGTCACCACCTCCAACGGTGAAGGTTCTGCTTACACCATTCCCGGCACCGGTGTGATGATGAACAACATGCTGGGTGAGGCAGATCTCCATCCCAGTGGCTTCTCCGCATGGACGGAAAACGTCCGCATCTCATCAATGATGGCTCCCACGTTGGTGCTGCGCCACGGCAAACCTGAGCTAGTGCTTGGGTCAGGCGGGTCTAACCGAATCCGCACCGCAATCCTCCAGGTCATCAGTAACCTCATCGATTTTCATATGCCTGTGAGAGATGCAGTCGCCAGCCCCAGAGTCCATTGGGAAAACGGTGTCTTTAACCTAGAACCAGGGTTGTCCCTGCCGCCGCTAGAGCAGGCAGAATTCCCCTTTGATCAGCAGTGGATGGCCTGGGAGCAACAAAATATGTTCTTTGGCGGGGTTCACGCAGTGCAGCAAACAGAACCTGGCGTATTCACAGGAGCTGGGGATTTGCGGCGCAATGGGGCGATCGCCGTCCTTGATCCATAGCAATCATTGGCGATCGCCCCAGAAACGTATATCTACAGGTTGGGTCAGGGTGCTAAGCCGTAAGCTGCCTTGCCTAGGACAATATTTAGTCTTAAGTTCTTTTGGAAGCCTATGCGACTGGTTCTCTTTCCCCCTTCAACAGCGGAAAACCTAACGATTCGCGCTGTTGCAAATACAACTGAGCGACTGAGCGGGCGAGCGATCGCACCCGCCCAATATACCGAGTCCGCTCCGTCACCGAAATCACGCCCCGAGCATCCAGCAAATTAAATACATGAGAACACTTCAGCACATGGTCATAGGCAGGCAGCACAAGCTCATGCTGGATCAATCGCTGAGCCTCTCCTTCAAATAATCCGAATAGCAAAAATAATTTTTCAGGATCAGAGGCTTCAAAGTTATAAACCGAGCCTTCCACCTCACCTTGAAAATGCACGTCCCCATAGGTCAGCGACGCATTCCACTGAATATCAAAAATAGAATTGATACCCTGCAGATACATAGTCAGTCGCTCCAATCCGTAGGTCAACTCCACAGACACCGGACGACAATCAATTCCACCACACTGCTGAAAATAGGTGAACTGCGTCACCTCCATGCCATCCAGCCACACTTCCCAACCCACTCCCCAAGCTCCTACCGCCGCATCCTCCCAGTTATCCTCCACAAACCGAATGTCGTGGTCTTCTGGTCGAATGCCTAAGGCCCGCAGTGAATCTAGATAGACTTCCAAAACGTTGTCTGGTGATGGCTTGATCAACACTTGATATTGGTAATAGTGCTGAACACGGTTTGGGTTTTCGCCATATCGACCATCTCCCGGTCTGCGGCACGGCTCTACATACGCAACTGACCAGGGTTCTGGCCCAATGGCACGCAAAAAAGTGTGAGGACTTTTTGTGCCAGCCCCTTTTTCCGTATCATAAGGCTGAACAATGAGACATCCGCGATCGCCCCAAAACTGATGCAGCGTTGCAATAACAGACTGAAAATTCACTAAAGGCTTCCCAATGACTCAACTCAGCCAGCTAATTCTCGCTTAAATTCAGAGCCGATGCTCAATTCAATTGCGCTAAATCTGATGGCTCAGGCTCAAATTGCGGCAACAGAGCTTCAATCCAGCTCTACACCACATCTAATGCAGAAACCCCAACACCTCACTCAGAAAGCATTTTCGGCTTTGCGTTTGTCGACCCGGTGCAACTTTCAACATAAAGCCCAAGCCCCGATTTTTTCCAAAGCCGAGGTATTGACATATGAGTGGAGTGGGGGCTATATTGATAAAGCGGTCAAGGGGAGCCAAGCGAAAGCGAGGCGAGCTGAGGCCAACCGAACCTAGAGAATTAAAT